>JAESFI010000119.1_pt1 | contig 71505 bp, 69 predicted proteins | sample 9269361 | NCBI WGS metagenome assembly JAESFI01 (sample SAMN14504119, study PRJNA617095) | algae metagenome | isolation source: Brasilonema angustatum HA4187-MV1 and co-occurring heterotrophs from moss... | place: USA: Manoa Valley, Honolulu, Hawaii | collected 2009-07-20
TGCCATTATGGTCGCTGGTGAGCGTGCCTACAGTCGATGCTTGCATCTGACCCTCCGTGGGTTCGAGTGTGGAAACCCAAACCTACCGGAAAGGCCACGCTCACCGCCCCATGGAATCTACGATACTGATCGTACGGATAGCGCTCGCAATGACGAGAGGAGAGAACACTTACTCCGCCGGCACGATGCTCGGCGCGAGGATCGCTTCGAGATGCTCGGGGCGGTCGCGGTTGACCTGGGCGAGATAGTCGTCGGCGACCTTGCGCAGGCGGCGGCTGAGCTCGGCGGAGACGCTGATGCTGTCGAGCTGCGTGTTCTCGTGCACGATGGCGAGGATGGCGTTGATGTGGTGCGTGAACAGCTCGGCCGGCACCTTTTCGAGATCGGGCGCATGCTCGATGACGCGGCACAGGCTTTCGGCGACGCTCGCCGCGGCCGGATAGCCGAACGTTGCGGCGTCGCCCTTGATGTCGTGCGCGGCGCGGAACAGCTCGTCGCGGTGCTCCTTGGTGAAGCCTTCATGGCGAACGACGACGTAAGCGGCCGACAGCCGGTTGACCTCGGTCGCCATCCAGTCCTTGAACTCACCGGCGAGGCCCGCCAGCGCCTGCTCGGCGCGGCTGACCGGATCGTCCATGTCCTTTTCCTCGATGCGGCGCAGAACCTTGCGCAGCGGATTGGGCTGCGTGATGACCTGATGCGTGGCGAAGGCCGTGACCTCGATGTCCTTCGCGCCGTTCTTCGCCATGGTATCTGCCTCGCGTGAGACGTTGCGCTAGATGGAGGAGCGGGCCTTGTCGAGCAGCGAGGGCTGCTGGAGCACCTCGTGCTTTTCGCCGATGCGGCGTTCGGGGCCCATATAGGCGGAGTTGGTGTTGCGGCGCCGGTCCGGACCGAAATAGGTCTTGGTCTTGATGAAGGGGCGGGGATTGGCGACCACGTTGAGGATGCGCTGATACAGGCCCTTGGCCGAGATCGGCTTGGCCAGGAATTCGGTGACGCCGGCATCGCGCGCGATGGTGACGCGGCGCTTTTCGGAATGGCCGGTCAGCATGATGATCGGCGCGTAAGGATTGCCCTTGGATTCCGGCTGCCGGATCATCTGCGCGAGCTCGAGCCCGTCGAAGATCGGCATCGCCCAGTCGGTGATGACGATGTCGGGCACGTAATGGCTGTACATTTCCAGCGCCGTGGCGCCGTCCTCGGCCTCGTAGACCTCGCGCGCGCCGAAGGAGTGCAGCAGCGTCCGCAGGATGCGGCGCATGTGCGGATTATCGTCGCAGACGAGGAAGCGCAGCTTGTTGAAATCGATGCGAAACATGACGCCTGGGCCAGAGCGGTCAACCTTCGTTAACCATATCGCGTCCGGAGTTAATGAAGGGTTGCCGCTGCGCGTCTGGCTGCGCCTCGAAGGAGGCCCCGCTTCATATCGTACTTGATCTGCTGAGCGATCCCGCCATGGCGAGCGGGCTGGAGTCCATTCAGCCTTGCGGATCGTGATGCGCGCTCGGGCTCAATAGCCGAACTGCTCGCGCAGAATGCGCTCTTCCAGGCTGTGGCCGGGATCGAACAGCATGCGCATCGAGATGGTCTTGTCGGAGAGCACCTCGACGCGGCGGACGTCGCGCACCTCGTCGTGGTCGGCGACCGCCGCCACCGGGCGCTTGTCGCCCTCCAGCACCTCGATCACGACATAAGCCGTGTTCGGCAGCAATGCGCCGCGCCAGCGACGCGGACGGAAGGCGCTGATCGGCGTCAGTGCCAGCAGGGCGGCGTTGATCGGCAGGATCGGCCCCTGCGCCGACAGATTGTAGGCGGTCGAGCCGGCCGGCGTCGCCACCATGATGCCGTCGGCGATCAGCTCGGGCATGCGCTCGCGCTCGTCGATCAGGATGCGCAGGCGCGCCGCCTGGTAGGTCTGCCTGAACAGGGCGACCTCGTTGATGGCGTGATGCAGGTGGACGCGGTCGTTGACGTCGGTCGCGCGCATCAGCAGCGGATTGATCTCGGATTCCTGGGCCGCCTCGAGACGGGCACGCAGATCGTGCGTCGAATATTCGTTCATCAGGAAGCCGACCGTGCCGCGGTGCATGCCGTAGATCGGCTTTCCCGTGTGCATGTTCTGGTGCAGCGTCTGCAGCATCAGGCCGTCGCCGCCGAGCGCGACCACGACGTCGGCTTCCCCAGGGGCGCAATTGCCATAGTCCCGCGTGAGCTGGCCGAAGGCGGTCTGCGCCTCGCTGCTCGGGCTGGCGACGAAGGCGATCCGGTCGTACCGCACGTGATTGGTCATGGCTTCCGGGCAGGGCCGCTGGCTGGAGAAAGTTCCGCCGCGCTCGTCTATACGAGGTAGGGCTCGATTGTCGAGGATGACCGCCTTTCAAGGCAAACGGGTGACTGCCGGTTTCGGGACGAAATCTGCCCATTTCGAGCCTGATCGGCCGCCCTGAGCGCCGTCGGCCCCATGATCCCCCAAACCGTCGCAATTCCGCGCTAGCTTTTCGGTCTCACCGGCTCTCACAGCCGGGCAGGGAGGACGATCATGGTCACGAGCTTGCCGGCGCTCCGTCGTACGGCCCTGGTGCTGGCGGTGTCGGCTTTCGCGCTTGCCGGGTTTGCGCGCGCGGACGATCCGCCGCAGCAGCGAACCGAGGCGGCAGCGCCGGCCGGACAGAAGGGCGGGCGCGGCGGTGCCGCTCAAGGCGGACCGCAGGCTTCGCCGTCGGCCGCCGAGCCGCACCGCCTGCCGGCGGACCAGACCACCAGGCAGACGCTCGATCTGCCCGGCCGCAACCTCAACTTCGCTGCAACGGCCGGCTCTATCCGCGTGTTCGACGGCAAGGGCGAGCCGCTGGCCGACATCGCCTACACCTCCTACGAGCTCGACGGCGCCGACCGCGCGACGCGCCCGGTGACGTTCCTGTTCAATGGCGGGCCCGGCGCGTCCTCGGCGTGGCTCCAGTTCGGAGCGGCCGGACCGTGGCGGTTGCCGCTCGATGGCGAAGCGCTGTCGCCGTCGGCCTCACCCGAGGTGAAGCCCAACGCGGAGACCTGGCTCGACTTCACCGATCTCGTCTTCGTCGATCCCGTCGGCACCGGCTACAGCCGCTTCGTTGCCAGCGGCGAGGACGCACGCAAATCATTCTATTCCGTCGATGGTGACGCCAATGCGATCGCGCTGGTGATCCGCCGCTGGCTCGAGAAACACGACCGGCTGACCTCGCCGAAATACGTCGCGGGCGAAAGCTATGGCGGCATTCGCGGACCGAAAGTGGTGCGCCAGCTGCAGCTTCAGCATGGCGTCGGCGTGCGGGGATTGATCCTGGTGTCGCCGCTGTTGGACTTCCGCGAGTTCACCGGCACCAGCCTTCTGCAATATGTCGCGACGCTGCCGAGCTATGTGGCGGTCGCGCGCGAAGCCAAGGGACCGGTCAAGCGCGCCGATCTCGCCGATGTCGAGGCCTACGCACGCGGCGAATTCCTGACCGACCTCGTCAAGGGCGAGGCTGACAGGGAAGCCACCAACCGCCTCGCCGACAAGGTCGCCGAGCTCACCGGCATCGACCAGGCGGTGAGCCGCCGGCTCTCCGGCCGCTTCGACGTCGGCGAATTCCGCCGCGAGCTCGACCGCAAGAACGGCAAGGTGACGGGACGCTATGACGGCTCGGTGCGTGGTCTGGACCCCTATCCGGATTCGAGCAACTCCCGCTTCGGCGATCCCTCGGGCGATGCGCTGCAGGCGCCGCTGACGAGTGCCGCGGTCGACGTGCTGACGCGCAAGCTCAACTGGCGGCCCGACGGCTCCTACGAAGTGCTGAACGGTTCAGTCGAGGGCAATTGGGATTTCGGCCGCGGCATCAACCCGCCGCAATCGGTGTCGGAGCTGCGCCAGATCCTCGCGACCGATGCGAGGCTCAATGTGCTGATCGGGCACGGCCTTTTCGACCTCGCCACGCCCTATTTCGGCACGAAACGGGTGCTCGACCAGCTCCCGGCCTTCGTCACCCAGCGCGTGAAGTTCGTCGTCTATCCCGGCGGCCACATGTTCTATTCGCGCGACGGCGCGCGCCAGGCGTTTCGCAGCGAGGTCGAGGCCTTGATCAGGGAGTAGGCCGCCGCTTGCGCGGCTTGTATCTCCGCGCGATCTCGCGGGCCACGACGCTCGCGGGCTTGACGTTCGCGCCGGCGAGCCAGATGTCGCTGACCTTGCCGCGCTTGTTGCGGATGCGACGGACCGGCTCGCCATGGCTGGAATAGCCGGCAGCCCAGGCGAGCTTGCCGGTATCGCGGCCGGTGACCTCGATCTCGGCGGCATCCATGAACGGGTTGTTGAACTGCGGATTGGCGACCAGCACGCGGTTGCCCATCGGCACGAGGTCGCTCGCGCCCCAGACCGTCCACCAGCGTCCGGTCCAGTCGCGCACGCGGCGGTCGGGTGCGCCGCGCGTCTTGAAGACGCGCAGGATCTGCATCGCCCCGTCCATCCAGAACGGCGCCGCGCCGTCGATGGAGTTGCTGAGGATGCTGATCGCGAGCTCGCATCCGGGGATGGAGCAGGTTCGGGAGATGTAACCCTGGAAGCCGCCGCCATGGCCGAACCAGTCCCAGCCGTCAGTCTTGCCGGCGTTGACGCCCAAACCGTAATAGCTCTCGAAGCTCTGCGGCACGCGCCAATGGTTTCGCGTCATCTCGCGGCGGCTCGCGACCGACAGCACGCTCTTCCTGGCATTGGGAGCAAGCTGCTGGAAGAAGCGGGCGGTGTCAGCGGCCGTCGCAACGAAGCCCGCGGCGGAGGCCATCGCATGCGCGGGATTGTCGCCGGGGATCACGCAGCGCTCGCCCAGCGGCACCTTGCGTGTGTGGCCGCGCGCGAACGATGCGCCCTTTGGAAGCGGCACGTCGGGCTCCGTCTCGCGCAAACCCGCAGGGACAATGATCTCGCGCTTGATCCAGACGGGGTAGGGCTCCTTCGTCACGGCTTCGATGACGCGACCGAGCAGGCCAAAGCCGTGATTGGAATATTTGAAACGCGTGCCGGGCTCGATCGCGGTCGGCAGCTTCAAGTCCGCCAGCAGTTCCTTCGCGTTGAGATAGGGGCGGCTGTCGATGAACTGGCCGGAATCGGCGCCGTCGCGCGTCAGTCCCGCGCTGTGCGAGAGCACCTGCGCAATAGTTGTTTCGGCGACGCGCGGATGGAGGCCGCCGACATGGTCGCCGATGGGGTCGTCGAGCCCAAGCTTGCGCTGCTCGCGCAGCTTCAGGATGCCGGCCGAGGTAAAACTCTTCGAGTGCGAGGCGATGCGGAAGCGGTGACGCGGCGTCAGCTTCTCGCCGGTGTCGAGATTGGCAAGGCCGAATGCGTGCTCGGCGACGGTTTCGCCGCGATGGGCGAATGCGACGATGACGCCGGGTTGCTGGATTGTCGTCTGCTGAAATTCGATCCAGGAGCTGATGTAGTCGATCGCGGATCGCAGCCACGTGTCCATTGCGCACCAATTTGCGAGGGGGAGGATGGTGCGGAAGGCTAGCCGAGAAAGCGGAACGGGCACAACCGAAAGGTTGTGCCCGTTCGCGAGGTCGAAGAAGCGATCGTCTTCAGTAGACGAGCGTCGCGCCGGTCGGCTTGTCGAGCGCTGCGGCGAGCGAGCGATATTCGGAGCTGTCGGTGCCGGCGAGCGATGCGATCTTGTTCAGATGATACTGCGCCTGTTCGCGGTTGCCCTGCTCGAGCTGCCAGAGGCCGTAATACTGCCAGGTGCGGACGTGGTTCGGATCGTCTTTCAGCGCCAGCTCGTAATAGATCTTGGACGACTGGTAGTCGCCGAGCTTGCGATAGGAATAGCCGATCAGGTTGGCGACGTCGGCGACGTCATCGCGCTTGAGCGACTTCAGCTGGTCGATCGCGCCGGTGTAGTTGTGGTTGTCGTAGATCGTGGTGTAGGCGGTGCGATAGGCCGCGAGGAATTTGGGATCGCTGACGGAGGAGCTCTTCTTCTTGCCCTTCTTGGACGAGGAGTCCGACTTCGGCGGCGAGGAGGGCTCGTCGCTGCCGGCGGCATAGGCGCTGGACAGCACCGGCGCGGCCGCCAGCGACATGGCGACGAGTCCCGGCACAACAAGCATTGAGAGTTTGCGCATCTAAGTTCTCCGGTATGGAACGTGGCGATCCTACACGATTGCCCAAAGACCGGAACACCCAGGGGGCAAAAACATTCCCGCTTCGCACGATCTATTGCCTCCAAGCCGGATGACAAACTTGTCATCGAGATGAACGGAAGCCTGCAATCGGCTTCAGACTGGGTTCAGTGCGTGGCGCCTAGGCTCCCATCTACGATCGAAGGGTTGGCGAGAGGGCGCCGCCTCAAGATCCTTCCAAGAGGAGACAGCACCATGTTGAAGTCCATTTCCGCAGCCTTGCTCGCAGCTTCCGTGATCGCAGCCCCGGCCTTCGCCACGGATGCGGCAAAGACCACCACGACGGCACCGGTCATCAAGGCGGACCAGAGCCAGACCAAGTCGTCGACCACCGCCGCGAAACCCGAGGCCGGCGTCAAGGCCGATGCCAAGGCTTCCGAAGTGAAGGCTTCGGACGTCAAGGCTGGCGACGTCAAGGCGGATGCCAAGGTCGACACCAAGTCGAAGGCGATGAATGCCAACGCCGCGGTCACGCCCGACGAGCACAAGACCGTGCGCACCCATCGCCATCACCACAAGCATCTGTCGGCCAAGAAGTCGCTGAAGGCGCAGCCGGACGTGACCAAGCCGGCGACCATCGAGAAGCGCAGCTAACGACTGATCCCGCGCGGCGGCATCCCTGGCATTGCCCCGCTGCCGCGCGGATTTCAGGCCCGTCCCGCCGTTCCGGCGCCTTGCGCGAAAGTGCAACGCATCGGCGGCGGCCCGGTGCGTTGCGTTAAGCGAATTCCCTTCGTGCGACCTTGGGGCTAGAACGTCGTCCGGGTCTATTCGAGTGGAGAACGTAAGCGGTGGGGCGATTGGCGAAACGTGCGGTGAGGCGGGCATTGATCCTGGCATTGCCGCTGGCGCTCGCGGCGTGTTTCGGCAGCGACGGTGACCGTCCATCGCTGATGGAGGGGAGCCAGGCCGGAGGGCCGCAGCCCTTTCCCGACAATTTCCGCAGCGACACCGTCGCCTTGATGCGCAGCTATCTCAACAACCCCGTCGGCGTGCGCGAGGCGAGCATGGCCGACCCGGTGCAGCGCGAGGTCGGCGGCCGGCAGTTCTATGTCAGCTGCCTACACTTCACGCCACGCGAGACCGACGGCAGCTACAAGGCCATGCGCGAGCGCGCCGTGATCTTCGTGAACGGCCGGGGGGACCGGGTCGTGGACCGCACCAACGAGCTCTGCGCCGGTGCGGTTTACGCACCCTTTCCGGAACTCGAAAAGATGACGCGGTAGCGCAAAGCCGACCTTCATCGGCTGGTGCTAGACAGGGGCCGCTGGATCACATTTCGGCGAGCTTTGAACGGGGCCGGTTTGCCTCGCGACAGAACGTTACAGCCGGCCTTGCGCAGACGACGGAAACAGTCGGTGCAGGGCAACGTGACGGAACAAAATCGCGTTGTTGCCACCCCGTCACAGTCACGAACGATCAACGTTCCGGCATCGCCGCCAAGCAACCAAATTCAAGCCACGTTGTTTGCTAAGGGTCGATTTGAAAGAACGGGGATGACGATGAAGAGGATTTTGCTTGGTGCAGCAGTTCTGCTTGCGCTGGCCGCACCGGCGGCCGCAGCGGACATGCAGGCGCGCACCTACACCAAGGCGCCCGTCTATACGCCGCCGCAGGTGATCTACAACTGGACCGGATTCTACATCGGCGGCCATGTCGGCGGCGCCTTCGCCGGCGACAGCGCCTTCCAGTCGAGCGACGCCCGCTTCCTGGGCGGCGTGCAGGGCGGTTTTGACTACCAGTTCGCGCCCAATTGGGTGGTGGGTATCGAGGCCCAGTATTCCTGGCTGCCGACCAACAACAACGGTGCCACGTTCCCGCTGGGGACGCAGGTGACCTCCAACACCGACCAGCTCGGCTCGGTGACCGGCCGCGTCGGCTACACCTGGGGTCCGGCGCTGGTCTACGCCAAGGGCGGTTATGCCTGGCGCAATGGCGGCCTTGGCGTCAACGTCGCCGGCGTCGCGCAGCCCTTTACCGCGACCGGCAACAACAAGGACGGCTACACCGTCGGCGCCGGCCTCGAATACATGTTTGCCCCGAACTGGTCGGCCAAGGCCGAGTACCAGTACTACAACTTCGGCAGCACGACCTTCACCTCCGGCCCGGCCGATGTCGTCGGCGTCCGGGGCCGGGAGGACGAGCATACCGTCAAGGTCGGTGTGAACTATCGCTTCGGCTGGGGCGGTCCGCCGGCCTCGCGCTACTAACCCTTCAGGCGATCCCAGATCTGTCAAAGGCCGGCTCACGCCGGCCTTTCGTTTGCCGGCCTCCGGTGTTCGCCGGCCCCGGTCCGCCGGCGTTTGTTTGCGTTGCGTGAACCATTTGGCGCGTCATTTGCAGGCAAACGTTCGGCACGCGCTTTTCTCACGCGTGTCATGGGGCTGGCGTAAAGCAAAAATAATTTTTGCGACTTACGGAACTCGCGCTCCGGAAGGCGTTATATGAGAATTACCGGGCTGTGGGACGACGGACATGCGTATCTTGGTGTCGGCTGTAGTGCTCTCGTGCTTCTTTTCCCTGCCGAGTGCTGCCCAGACAATCCTCAAGTCCGAGCCTCTGATGCTGGCACCCTATGAGGTGGCCTTCGTCAAGGACGCCTCCTGTCCGTCCGGCAAGGTGCTGAAGGTCACCGGCGCGATCCGCGGGCTGCATCGCCGCAAGGCCTGCGTGGTGCTGGCCGGCGAGCAGGCCTCGCTGGCGACCGCGACGCCCTGAGCCCATTCCGACCTTCCTCCGGATCTCAAGAATTCAGCTCGAGCTCCAACCTCGACTGCCGCTCGGCCTCCGCCTTGTTCGCGGCGGGGTCTTCGCCTTGGGCAGCCCGGCAGGGCCTGATCTCGTAATCATTGTCCAGCACCCGGCGCGGCCCGGGCCGGTCATCGTCGGCCGCCACATCCACGACGAGGCCGCTCCGCTGTGCGAGCTTCCAGACGTCGGCGTCGCTCGGGTAGGCCTTGCTGATCTGGGCGTCGTTGCAGAACAGGGCGTAGGGCATGCTTCCCGCTCCAGGAAAGCGCGTTAACGACTTGAGGGAGCATGTGGTTCCGGGGTGATCACGGACCCGTGATCTGGCGCTCAGGTCTGACCGGTCCCTGAGTCCTTAACGAGTCCTGAATCCCCAAAAAAAGAAACCTTGGGACTCGTTTGCCGGAATCAGGGGATGTTTTCGGCCATGACGACCGACCTCAAGACCTGCTGCGGGCACATGCTGTTGCCACTGACGCTGGGATTGCTCAGCGCCTGTGCGGCCAATCTTTGGTTGGTCTGGTCCTGGTTGTAGGCGCCGGGCCGCCCCGCCGGCCCTAGTCTTCGGCTCGCGGACGGAGCGAGGGGTCCCGAATGGCGGCGCGGAGCCTGGTCAGGGTGGCCGCACAATATTCCTCCCGCTCGCGCTCGAACCGCTCCTGGTGCTTTCGGAAATTGGCGATGCGGGCCTGCATCTCGGAGCGGACATCGTCGCCGAGCCGGGCCGGTGCGACCATCACGGGCGGGGGCGGGGGTGGTGGAGCGGCTGGCGGCGGCTCGATCTCGACCGTGAAGGTCTCGACCGCAACAGTCTTGACGGCGACGGTCTCCACCCACACGGCCGGGGCAGCCGTCGGGACTTCCGGCGGATGGAGGTCATCCTTCTTGCCGGTTACCGATTGAACGAAGGCCAGTGTCTGCGCGATCAGTGCGTCGCGCTCTCTGATCCACTTCATGGGACACCCCGCTGGAGCCATTCCACCAAAGCTTGCGGGGCGAATCAAGGAGGTATCCTGCAAGGGATTGCATATTTTTCCCGGTCGCCCGACATTAGACGGATGGATGCCGGAAAAGAACGCTCGGACGAGACGGAAGGCTTGAGGCTCATCCGCGCCTTCCTGTCGCTGCCGCGCGAGAAGCGGGCGGAAGTGATCGCCTTCGTCGAGGCGCTGGTGCGTGCGCATGCCCAGCCCGCGGAGGGTGAGGGCACTTCCCCGACGTGAGCGCTATCGCTCGCGCGGCGTGACGTTGGGCACGAAGGGCGCGCCGACCACGCGGACCGCCGCCGGGGCTGCAGCCTCGACGGGCCTGCTGTCGGCGACCTGATTCTTCGGCGCCTCTCCAAAGACGGGCTTGACGATTGCGAGCGTGCCGGCCGCGACGGCGCAGCAAAGCGTCACCGCGCCGAGCAGAAACATGTTTCGATTTTCTTCTCTGATCCGCATGGGCCGAGAACGATCGAGCGGGGCCGATGGTTCCGCGTCGGTGAAAACCGCCTAAACGCCCGGCAAAACTGATCGAAGCTTACGTGAAGCTTACGCCCAGGTTTGAAAAGGTTAGCTTTCCGTATGAGTACGAGCGGCAATTGGTATCAAATTTTAACGTCCGCCGGTTCCAATGGCGCAGCTGGGACTGCTTCGGTCGCTGAGACCGGAAAATCATTGGACGGCTGAGATGAGCTTTTTGAACAATCTGAAGATCGTGTGGAAGGTTGCGCTGATCGTGACCGTGATGGGCTGTGCGATGATTGGTGTCGCCACCTTTGGTACGCGCGAACTCTCCGCAACCGTCGACGGATTTGGCGAACTCGCCTCCGCTCAATCGGCGTTGCTCAATCTGACGCGCGCCCAGCGCCGCGTCGAGACTTATCATGCCGCGCTCTACGCCGTCTTCACCGAGGCGACCGAGGCGGGCAACGCCAACCGGCTCAAGACCGCCAACCTCAACCGCAGCGAGATCGGCCAGTATCTGGACGCAGCGGAGCAGGACGACCCGACGCGTGCGACCGAGCTGAAGAGCATGGGCAGCCAGTTGAAGGCTGTGTTTGCCGGCTGCGATCCCGTGCTTCAGGCCGGCTCGCAAGCCAGCAGCCCCGAGGAGAACGCGAAGGCTGCCGAGCGGGCACACAAGGAGTGCGATCCGCTGATTGATGCCGCCCTCGCGCGCATCGCGCAGTTCACGACCGACACCTCCAAGGCCGTCGCCAAGCGCAAGGAAGCCATCACCCGCGACGCGCAGTCCGCGACCTGGACCGTGATCGGCGTCAGCGCCGGTGGCCTGCTCTTCGGCATTGCGATCGCGCTGTTCATCGGCCTCAAGGCGATGTCGCAGCCAATTGCGCGGCTGAAGCTCGCGATGGAGGGCCTTGCCCGCAACGATCTCAAGATCGACGTGCCGGAGAAGGAGCGCCACGACGAGATCGGCGACATGGCCAAGACGGTCGAGATCTTCAAGACCAACGGCCTCGAGGTCGAGCGCCTCAAGGCGGCGCAGGCGGAGGCGGAGAAGCAGGCCGCCGAGCAGCGCAAGCGCGACATGGTCAACCTCGCCGACGGCTTCGAACGCGCGGTCGGCGAGATCATCGAAACGGTGGGATCGGCCTCCACCGAGCTCGAAGCGTCGTCCTCGACGCTCGCCACCACCGCACAGCGCGCCCAGGAGCTGACCTCGGTCGTCGTGATGGCGTCGGGCGAAGCCTCCGGCAACGTGCAGTCGGTTGCCACCGCCACCGAAGAGCTGTCGTCCTCGGTCAACGAGATCAGCCGGCAGGTGCAGGAATCCGCGCGCATGGCGGGCGAAGCCGTCACCCAGGCCCGCACCACGACCGAGCGCGTCAGCGAGCTCTCGGTCGCGGCGACGCGCATCGGCGACGTCGTCGAGCTGATCAACACCATTGCCGGCCAGACCAACCTGCTGGCGCTGAACGCGACCATCGAGGCGGCGCGTGCAGGCGAGGCCGGCCGCGGCTTCGCGGTGGTGGCGTCCGAGGTGAAGACGCTGGCCGAGCAGACCGCCAAGGCCACCGGCGAGATCAGCCAGCAGATTTCCGGCATCCAGTCCGCGACCCAGGAATCGGTGAACGCGATCCGCGACATCTCCGCGACGATCGAGCGGCTCTCGGAAGTGTCGTCGACCATCGCCGCCGCCGTCGAGGAGCAGGGCGCCGCGACCCAGGAGATTTCGCGCAACGTGCAGCAGGCCGCTCACGGCACCCAGCAGGTCTCCTCGAACATCACCGACGTGCAGCGCGGTGCGGCCGAGACCGGCTCGGCCTCCTCGCAGGTGCTCTCGACCGCCAAGATGCTGGCGACCGACAGCAACCGCCTCAAGGACGAAGTCGGAAAATTCCTGCGCACGGTGCGCGCCGCCTGATCCCGACGCGGCGGCTTGCGTCCGCTGCGTTGACCGCGCCTGCTACAGCAGGAACGCAAGAACCACGACGAACAGCACGGCCGTCATGATGACGGCCGTTGCCGCACCGGCGATCACTCTGGCCTTCTCTTTCGCTGAAGTCGTGCGCATCGGACGCGCATGCTACCTGATGTTGAACCGTGATCCAATCTGTGGTCAGTAGCCGTTCCCGCGATGCGTGCGGTCAACATCCATTCCAGAAGGCCGCTCCATGAACGAGGATGTCAGCGACGGCTGGGCCGCGTCTGCGGCCGCCTGGATCGTGGAGCAGGGCAAAGACGGCGACTATGGCCGCCGCTTCGTGCTGGATGCGCCGATGCGCGAGCGCATCGAAGGGCGCGGCTTCCGCAATGCGCTGGATGTCGGCTGCGGGGAGGGGCGCTTCTGTCGCATCATGCAGAGTGCCGGCATCCACACCACCGGCATCGACCCGACCGAGGCGCTGCTCGCGCGCGCGAGGGAGCTGGACCCGAATGGCGATTATCGGCTCGGCCGCGCCGAGACGATGGAGTTCGATGCGTCCCATGATCTCGTCGTCAGCTATCTCAGCCTGATCGACATGCCGCATCTCAGCGCGGCGATCACAAAAATGGTGGCCGCGCTGCGGCTAGGCGGCACGCTGCTGATCGCCAACCTGACCAGCTTCAACACGGCGGCACCGCCCGATGGCTGGACGCGCGACCGCGAGGGCGTCCTGCGCTTCACCATCGATCACTACATGGACGAGCGGGCGGTCTGGGTGAGCTGGCGCGGTATCCGGATTCAGAACTGGCATCGTCCGCTCAGCACCTACATGACGCTGCTGCTCGATCACGGCCTCCAGTTGCGACTGTTCGTCGAGCCGAAGCCCGCAGGCGGCGACCCCGACAGGAATGCCCTTCATCTGCGGGTGCCATATTTCCACATCATGGAGTGGCAGAAGCCGGCTTGAGCGAGTGTGCTCAGACAGCGAGCTTGGCCTGGAAGAACCGTGTGACCCGATCGATCGCATCTGGCGTCATCGGGTCGGTCTCGGAGAAGTCAAAGCCGTGGCCCTTGCCAGGATACGGCACGAATTCGGTCTCGGCGCCGACCGACTTGCCAAGCGCAACCAATTGCCGTGCTTCCGCGATCGGAACGTTTTTGTCGGCCTCGCCATGCAGGGCGATCAGCGGCGGCAGGTGCTTGATCTTGGCCGCCATGGCGTGGGGCATGCCGCCATAGAGCACCGCGAGAGCCGCGATGCGCCTGTCGCGCGCGGCGGCCTCGGCGGCGATGTAGCTGCCCAGCGAGAAGCCGAGCAGGCCGATGCGTCCCGAACTGTCGGATCGGCCGAGCACGGCCGTCACGGCGGCGGCGACCGTATCGGCCCAGCCGTCGAACCGCGTCGTCTCGTAGGCCTCGCGGCTCTCATGCGTGGCGGACGTCAACGCAGCCATATCGGCCGGCGTCATGTAGCGGAGAAAGTAGGTGTCGATACCCCGTGCCGTCAGCGCGTCGGCATATCGCTCATAGGCACGGGCCCTGAGCTCGATGCCGCGGGCGCCGTGCAGCACGATCACGGCGGGACGCCGCTCGGATCCAGCTGCCGCATAACGCGACACGGAGAGGCTGTCCCCGCCGGACGTGACGTTGAACTCTTCGCCCGGAGCGCCGCGTGCGGCGATGGGCGAAAGCAGAGTGGCGAGGCCGGCCAGGGCCGTTCGTCGGGTGATCATCAGAGAATTCGCTCGGGAGATTCCGGATTGAATGCCTCGCCGGTATAGTATGCTTGCGACGGAATCTTGACGCGAGTCCTAGCCGATGATCGCCCATCGTCCCTCCGTGCTCGCCCATGAGCGGTTCATCGCCGACCGCGAGAATTTTGCCGGCCTCGATCTCGCCGCGCGGTTCGAGCGGATCGAGCGGACCAACCTGTGGGGCGCGGCGACCTCGGTCTCGGGCCTCGGCTCGGAAGATCGCGCCACCGCCGCGATCCGCGAAGCGTTTCCCGACTTGTTGCAACGGCTCGGCGCGCGTTCGCTGCTCGACGCGCCCTGCGGTGATGCCGGCTGGATCGGCAGTATGAAGCTCGGCGTTGACTATACGGGCATCGACATCGTGCCGTCGCTGATCGCGGCCAACAGCGCGCGCGCGGCCCGCGGCGAGCTCACCGGTCGTTTCCGCGTCGCGGACATCACGCGCGATGCGCTGCCGCACGCCGATGTCATTCTCTGCCGCGACTGTCTGGTGCATCTGAGCTTCGACAACATCGCCCGCGCCCTCGCCAACTTTCGCGCCAGCGGCGCGCGCTTCCTGCTGGCGACGACGTTTCCCGAATGGGACGGCAACCACGATTGCGAGGACGGCGACTGGCGCGCGCTGAACATGGAGAAGGCGCCGTTCGGCTGGCCGGCGCCGCGCGTGCTGATCAACGAGCGCTGCGACGAGGGCGGCGGCGGTTGGCGCGACAAGAGCATTGGGCTGTGGCGGCTGGATGAATTGCCTGACGGTGGTACCAAGTCTCTCTGATGGGCCGCTCGACCGTCATCGCCGCGCCGTGCGATGCGGCAGAACCAGCGCGCCTGTCACGCGTTGCCTGATAATATTCGATCGCTTAGGCGGGGAGCGTGGTCAATGATCGATGCCAGATGCAGTTGTGGCGCCCTTGTGCTGTCGCTTCCAGGACCGACCAACCGGGTTGCGGCCTGTCACTGCATCGAATGCCAGCGACGAACTGGCGCGCCGTTTGGCGTGGCAGCCTTCTATCCGCTCGAAGCGGTTGCGATCTCGGGGACGCCGAAGGAATATGTGCGTGCCTCTGACAGTGGCGGCAACGTCCGCTTCTACTTTTGTCCGGATTGCGGTTCGACCGTGTATTGGAAGCCCGACAATCTGCCGGCAATGATCGGCGTCGCCGTCGGCGCGGTCGCCGACCCGAATTTCCCGGCGCCGGCCAAGTCGGTCTTCGAGCAGTCGAAGCATATGTGGGTCGAGATCGACGGTGCCGGCGTTGAACACCTCCAGCACGGCAGCGGGCGGAAGAGTTCGGGCTGAGTGACAGGCATCGCGTGCTGGTGCCGGCTGAGGGGATCACCCTGTTTAGCCGACAATCCGGTTCCCCTAAGAGGGCAAAGAGCCGCCCCCTCAACTCAACCCTGTAATCCTCACCGGCTCGTCGGGGCAGGACCGTTACGCTGTCGATTAGTGAGCGTATGCTGTCCCGGAGGATTTCGTTAGGTTTCGCTTCGAGACCGGATAACTGGGTCAAATGGGTCTTGAACCGGGCAATGGAAGCCGGGTGCAAATCGACCTTGGATATCGACTCGTCTGCCGATGCAATTTCACTTTCTAGGTTGGCCGCTTCTTGTCGGTTGGCTGCGATTTTCGGTGCGACTTCGTGCGCTTCGAATACCCCGGCTTTTACGGCGTCAATCAGACGGTCCATTTCCTTCTTGCAGACGGTTAGCCGGGATGCGAGCTTCGCTTTGTTCTTGGTCGCTGCGGCGGACTGTGCGCGCCTTTCGGACACATAGGCTTCAACGAATTTGCCCATTCGCTCGGGGTTATCGATGCTTTCGTTCAGTCGTCTAACAACTAGGCTTTCGATCTTCTCCACATAGTATTTTGCGCCATTCGAACAGCTTCCGCTTTCTCTGTGTCGGCTACACTTTATGCGGGGACCGCTCCGATCGTTTCCGTCCAATGTCATTCCAGAACCGCAAGTGCCGCAGCGTAACAAACCGGACAGCAATCGGGTTGATTTTGGTGCCCTGCGTGCGGAAGGTGTTCCGGCCTCCATTCGCCGCTCTTTAACCCGGCCAAAGAGCTTGTCGTCTATGATACGAAGGTGGGGCACTTCTTTGTAAATCCAATCGGAAGATGGATTGTCCCGCCGAACCTGCTTACCGGTTTTGGGGTTTTTGAAATTTTTGCGCTTGTTCCAAACAACTCGGCCAACGTACCGCTCGTTCAGTAAGATGCCTTGGCCCCGCGCAATATTGCCGTTGATGGTTGACGCGTTCCACACACCGCCGCGAGGGGATGGAATCCCATCCTGATTAAGATTGGCGGCAATCTTTCGAGGTGAAGCCCCGTTTCCGTATTCCTCAAATATTCGTTTCACAACCTTTGAGGTCTCGGGGTCGATATCAAGGACTCCAGCTTCGCCCTTGCGGACACGATAGCCATAAATGTCACCACCTGGATTGCGCCCTTCGTCAAGTACGCCCTTCTGTCCACGCCGCACCTTCTGGGCAAGGTTCGTTAGGAAGAGCCGGACGTGCCACGGCCTGAGGTTAGGCCCGTCAACGACGGGTGCGCGAGCAACAGCACAGCGCAATCGTTGTCCAGGGCGAGCTTGGCAAGCTTCTGGACGAACTGGCGAACCTGCACGCGCTTGATTTCGTCACCAGCGAACACATCGGCGGCAGGGTCAATCACCACCAAACGCGGCTTGTGCTCTTCGACAGCCTTCTTCAGCTTCTCGAACTGGCTTGTCATTGAAATGCCGCCAGAAGCGTTCTGCGTGGCCAGCGTGGGGTCTAATCCGGCCATGGGTATAACCTGCACCCCTTCGAGGTCACGCAACTGGTGGCCGCTCTGAGCGACGATTGCGGCGAAGCGGCGGTGCAGTTCGTCGGCCTCATCTTCGGCTGTGTAGAGCAGGGTAGGACCGATTTTTTCCACCGGCCTGCCAAACCAGTCGAGCTTTAGGGCGGTTGCGACGATCAACTGCATGGCGGTCAGGGTCTTGCCGGTTCCGCCGTCGCCGTAATAGAGCGTGACCACCCGCATGGGTACCAGACCATCAACCAGCCAGTCGCGGGGCGGCACCGGCTTGTCCTGCCAGTCGCGTGGATCAATCACCGGCAAAGGGTCGCGGGCGAGTTCAGCGTTCATGAAAGCCGCCCAACTCATTGCAGGGCACCGATCAAGTTTTGCACGTAAGCATCAAAGCTATCGAAGCCTAGGCGAATGCCAACAGCACGGCTGGTGTCAGACAGTGCATCATTCCAGCGCTCTCTATCGTCAAAATGGGGAGCGAGGGCGGCGCACTGCTCGCCGGACAGGGAAACCCGCCCGGCAATGTCGCCAAGCCGCTCAGCGGCGCCAATATTTCGGGGATCGTTCGGGAAGCGTTGGGCGATGGTTCGGCGCCAACGCGCGGTTCTTCTGAGGCTGGCGTAAATCGCCGCCTCGATTTCGGTTCTTGTCATTGTTTCCATTGAAGCTGGCCGGAAGCACTCGGCCGGTGGCGCACGAAAAGAAAAACCCGCCGTGCGCGGCGGGTTGATGGATAGGTCCGAGCTATTCGGACCAGATACCGAAGCTAAATGTGCCGTGTCTGTTCTTGTCGGCTAAATCGGTGGTGCCGGCTGAGGGGATTGAACCCCCGACCTTCGGTTTACAAAACCGCTGCTCTACCGCTGAGCTAAGCCGGCGACGCTGGAAAGCGGGGAGGGCCGGCGTGCGCCGGGCTGTCCGCCCGCGCGCCGCAATATCAGACTTGATCGGAAAGTGCCAGAACCCGCGTGGGGCGTTTCCCCGGCATGGAACAGGCGGCCACAAGGCGGCCGCCTGAAACCTTCGAACCCGATGAGGAAGGATTTACTGGCAGATGTGCCGGCGGCCGTCCTCGCCCTTGATCCAGGTGCCGGGCCGGCACACGATGCCGTTGCGGGCTGCATAGGTATCCCAATTGCCGTACCAGCCCATTTCGCCGTACCGGCCGCTATAGCCGCCGGAAGTGTCATAGGCGTAGGAATTGCCCCAACCCTGGAACGGTGCCGACGCAACGGCTGCGGCGGTGCCGACGGCGGCGCCGGCAACTGCGCCCGCGGTATCCACCGGCCAGAAGCCGCTGTCATTGCGGTTCTGCTGCCGATAGGCCGCGTTCCGGTTTTGCCGCTGTTGGCGGCTGGTGGCATAGGGGCTGCCAGCGCCCGTATTCAGGCAGTTGGCGCTGGCGAACATGGATTCGCAAGCGGCGGGATTGGTGATGGCTGATTGACCCATTGCGGGGCCTGCGAGTGCGCATGCGGCGATCGCCGCCGCGCCGATCAGTTTCAGGCTCGTCATGGCATTGACTCCATGTTGGTTAGCAACGCTTGCTAAGCGTGCCAGAGACGGAGTCGTTCCGCGGTTTCGTGTGAGAGGAGTCACATCGACGTGACCCGCTTAGGATGTGCAGTCTGTGCCATGCAGCCTGGTCGCGCTCCGGCACACGCGCGCGCTCGCATCTCGTTAACGCTTCGCTAGCGGCCTTCCGGCATTTGAGCCGCTGTCGATCCTTGCACGTTAGGCTTACCGGAATTTGGTGAGCTCGCCTTAACCCTCTCCGTGGCGCAATCGGTTAGGTTGTCTGCGGATAAACGGGATTTCTCATGCGCGCCGTGGCACTCGCTGCCCTCTTGATCGGACTGCCCGCGACGGCATTCGCCGGCGGCGGCTTCGATATCGTCGTGCCCGGCCGTCCCGGCGTGCCCATCATCATCAATGGCATCGACGCCTCCTACAGCGTCGTCGAGGGCGTCTGGGGCCTCGGCAAGAACGTCCAGGTCCAGCCGACCATCTACGGCGGACGCTATATCGCCGAGCGGCAGCCCGACGATGTCGGCCATTATTATCCGACGCTGGGCCTGCGGCCCGGCTACGGCCGGCTCGAGGTCGAGCCGCCCGCGAACCGCAAATTGCCGAAGCCCGCCGAGAGCTATCACCAGAGCTGGGGCGCATCGTCCGCGCCGCTGCCGGTGCAGATGGATCCGCCCGTCGATCCGCCGCCGGTGATCTACGCGCCTGAGATCAATGACCGGCCGCGCCGCCCGCGGCCGCGTCCGCATGTCGAATTGCCCGGCAAGCCGCCGGGTTGAGAAACGTCAAAAATCCAACAAACGGAAATTAACAGGAGAGAGTAATGCGTCAGATGATTTCGGGACTGGTCGCGGCGGCAGCCGTGATGTTCGCTGCCACCGCGCCGGCCTCGGCGTGCGGCTTCACCTCGTGCGCTCCGGTCGCGCCGGTCTTCTCCGGCTGCAACACCGGTTGCGGCGGCTATGGTTACGGCTACGGCGCCTATGAGCGTCTCGCCGAGCCGACCACGCAGTATTACTACGTCAACCAGGGCCCGACCTACACCGGCCCGGGCGCCTTCGCGCCGTATCCGACCTATCGTGAGGACGCGGTCGTTGCCCCCGCCAATTACGGCTACGGTTATGGCTATCGCGCCGCTGCCGTCGAAGCGCCGGCCGCTTATCCCTACCGCCGTCCGTATTACCGTCCGTACCGCTACGGCTACGGTCCGCGCTACGGCTACCTGCCGCGCACGCATTACGGCTACGGCCCGCGCTATGGCTACACGCACCGTTACGCGCCGTACTATGGCGGCCACCGCGTGCTGCGCCGCTATTACTGATCTCTGATCGGTTGAGCTGACGAGACGCCTGCCCGCGTGACGCGGGCAGGCGTTTTGTTTTGTTAGCGCTTCATCAGCCCGAGCCGGCTCGCGCCGACATAAAGCGAGAGCACGGCGGCGTTCGAGACGTTGAGGCTCTTGATCTCGCCGGGCATGTCGAGCCGCGCCACGACGCTGCAGGTCTCGCGCGTCAATTGCCGCAGGCCCTTGCCTTCGGCACCCAGCACCAGCGCGAGCGGCTCGCGCAACGTGACGTCCGAGAGGTCCTCGCTGCCTTCGCTATCGAGACCGACGGTCTGGAAGCCGCAGTCGTTCAGTTCGTTCAGTGCGCGGGCGAGGTTTTGCACCGTTACCATCGGCACCAATTCCAGTGCGCCCGAGGCGGCCTTGGCCAGCACACCGGTTGCTTCCGGGCTATGGCGCGCGGTCGTGACGATCGCCTTCACCGCGAAGGCCGCAGCGGAGCGGAGGATCGCGCCGACATTGTGCGGATCAGTGATCTGGTCGAGCACCAACACGATGCCTTCCTGCGCCAAGTCTTCGATGTCGGGCGAGGGCAGGGGATCGGCCTCCGCGAGCAGGCCCTGGTGCACGGCGTCCGGAGACAGCAGCCGGTCGATCTCCTGGGGCCGGACGATCTCCGGCGCGATCCGGGTTTGGATGTTTTCGTCCGCCAAGCGCTTTGCGGCGTTCTCGGTCAGCGTCAGCTTGCGGATCCGCCGGGCGGGGTTTTGGAGCGCCATGGTGACGGTGTGCCAGCCATAGAGGATGACGGGCCCGTCGCCGTGCGAATCGCGTTCGCGCCGGGCCGGCCGGCCGGCCGATTTCCCGGGCCTGTTGAAGGGCTTAGCCCCGCCGCGGGGCCCCCTCGGAGCGAATTTTTTGTCCTTCATGGGCTCGCTTGTGTCACGGGTGCCGGAATATGGCAATTTGGGTGCCTTCGAAGGCGATTTTAGCTGTTCGCCTCGGTTGACTTTGCCCCACCGCATCGCCCATAAACGCGCCCGGTCGCGCCCCCATCCGGGCTGTCGCGGCCTTCACGTTCCATGGCCGTCTTCGGTCCGCCGGCAAGGTCCGGCCCGATTGTGCTGCCGTCGAGCGGGGGAGTGTCCCGAGTGGCAAAGGGAGCTGACTGTAAATCAGCCGCCTCATGGCTTCGCAGGTTCGAGTCCTGCCTCCCCCACCAGCCTTCGCTCGCTTCGCGAGCTGCGGCTGGGCAAGCCAGCCCAAATCACCGTCACGCGAAGCTAGCGAAGGTTGCCGCGCCGTAGCCTGAAAGGCGCGAGGCGTGCTGTCGCGAAGCGCTACCCCATCAACTCCCGCACCATCGGCACCACCTTCCGCCCGTAAAGCTCGATGCTCTTCATCAGCTTTTCGTGCGGCAGCGGCCCCGCGGAATATTTCAACTGGAAGCGCGAGATGCCGAGCGCTTTCGCGGTCTTGGCGATCTTGCGCGCGACCGTTTCCGGCGAGCCGACATAGAGCGAGCCGTGCTCGGCCTCGCTGACGAACTCGTCGCGGCCCATCGGCGGCCAGCCGCGCTCCTTGCCGATGCGGTCGCGCATCGCCTTGTAGTCCGGCCACAGCTCTTCGCGCGCCTGCTCATCGGTTTCGGCGACATAGCCGGGCGAGTGCACGCCGATCGGCTGCGCGGGGCGGCCGAATTCCTTGAACGCGCGGTGATAGAGATCGACATAGGGCGCGAAGCGCGCGGGATCGCCGCCGATGATGGCGAGCATCAGGGGCAGATCGTAATGCGCGGCGCGCACCACCGATTGCGGACTGCCGCCGACGCCGATCCAGGTCTTCAGCGTGCCGTTCTCGACCGGCGGATAGACGAGCTGGTCCCGCAGCGGCGGACGCAGCTTGCCTTCCCAGCTCACCGGCTTCTGCGACAAGAGCGCGGCGAACAGGTCGAGCTTCTCCTCGAACAGCTCTTCGTATTGGCGCAGGTCGAAGCCGAACAACGGAAAGGATTCCGTGAACGAGCCGCGGCCGAGGATCACCTCGGCGCGTCCATTGGAAAGCGCATCGAGCGTGGCGAAGCGCTGGAACACGCGGATCGGATCGTCCGAGCTCAGCACCGTCACGGCCGAGCCGAGATGGATGTGTCTGGTGCGCGAGGCGATCGCCGCGAGCACGGTCTCGGGCGAGGAGATCGCAAAATCGGCGCGGTGATGTTCGCCGAGGCCGATGAAGTCGAGGCCGAGCTCGTCGGCCAGCACGGCTTCCTCGACGACGTTGCGGATCACCTGCGCGTGCGGAAGCACGGCGCCGGAGGCATCCCTGGTGACGTCGCCAAAGGTGTCCAGGCCGAATTCGAGCGGTGTGGTCATCGATCAGGTCTCTGTGGGGAGGATCGGCCAGATTTAATGGACGACCGTCAGCCCACAAGGCGGCTTTCGGAAATGCTCGGTTTCCGTTTGTGTGACCTACCCCGAGATACGGACGACCATCTTGCCGAGCGCAGCGCGCGTCTGCATCGTCCTGAAGGCCTCGCGAAATTCCTCCAGCGCGAAGACACGGCCGACCGCGGGCTTCAGCTTGCCGTCGGCGAGCCAGTCGATCAGCTGCGACATCAGCCGCTTCTGGACATCCGGCTCGCGCACGGGAATCTGCGCGAGGTCGACGCCGAGCAGGGCGCCGCCCTTCAGCAGCGGCAGATTGAACGGCAGCGCGGGGATGGCGCCGCCGGCAAAACCGACCACGAGATGGCGTCCGCGCCAGGCGATCGATCGAAAAGCCTGCACCGAGATTTCGCCTCCGACGGGATCGAAGATCACATCGGCGCCATGTCCGTTGGTCAGCTCCTTGAGCGTGTCGCGCCAGCCGGCCTGCGTGTAGTCGATGACAGCGTCGGCGCCGTGCGCCTGCGCGAACGCGCGCTTCTCCGGCGTCGAGGCCGCTGCGATGACGCGGGCGCCGAGCAGCTTGCCGATCTGCACGGCCGCGGTCCCGGTGCCGCCGGCGGCGCCCAGCACGAGCAGTTGCTCGCCTGCGGCGATCGTGGCGCGTGCACTCAGCGCATAAAGTGCGGTGAGATAATTCGCACGGAACGAGGCGGCGACCTCGGCTGCGACACCGTCCGGAAGCGGATGAAGCGCCAAGGGGCTGACGACGATCTCTTCAGCAAGCGCGCCCGACCGCGTCATGCCCATGACGCGCATGCCGGCTCGAAAGCCGCCTGGCTCGCCCGGGGCTTCTGTCACAATTCCTGAGAACTCCGTTCCGGGAACGAAGGGCAGGGGATCCTTGGTCTGATAGAGGCCTTGAACCTTCAGGCCGTCGACAAACCCGATCCCGGCAGCCTCAACCCGGATGCGCACTTGCCCGGGCTCCGCGCGCGGAGACGGAACGTCCTTCAGTTCGATCTGATCGATGGACGCGTATTGCTCGACGACGACGGCTTTCATGTCGGACCTCTGCTGTTCCAGTTATCCTGACAGGTCTCGACACCAGCCTCTTGTGTCTACCGCCACATCCCGCGCATCTTCGCGCCGATGTCGATCTTCGGCCCCTGCGCCGCGGTGCGGGCTGCGCCTGCGGCGGCCTTGGGCCAGGCCGTGCGCTCGAACAGATAGACCAGGGATTCCGGGATGAAGCGGGTGCGCGAGGCGTAGACGTGGCGGTCGCCCTTGGCGGCTTGGCCATGGACAAAGAAGCGCTGGGGAACGACGAGGTGGAGGTCGTCCTTGGCGCGGGTCATCGCGACATAGAGCAGGCGGCGCTCCTCCTCGATCTCGGCGCTGGTGCCGGCGCCGAGATCGGAGGGCATGCAGCCGTCGACGACGTTGAGCACGAACACCGACTTCCACTCCTGGCCCTTGGCGGAATGGATGGTGGAGAGGATCAGATAGTCCTCGTCACGAAGGGGAGGCCCGGATTTGTCGCTGGTCGCGTCCGGCGGATCGAGCGTCAGCTCGGTCAGGAATTTCTCGCGCGAGGAATAGCCGCTCGCGATCTGCTCGAGCTGCATGAGGTCGGCGCGGCGTGTCTCGGAATCCTCGTGGATGCGATCCAGATGCGGCTCGTACCAGAGCCGCACGCGTTCGAGATCGACAGGCCATTCCGAATAGCGCAAATTCTCGACCGTGCGGACGAAGTCGGTCCAGTCGGCGCCGGTGCGCGCCGGCACCGGGAGCTGTGCGAGTGCGTGCAGCGGGTCGGTGCTCTCGGCCATCTGGTCGAGCACGCGTTGCGCGGTCGCCGGGCCGATGCCCGGCAAGAGGTGCAGGATGCGGAAGCCGGCGACGCGGTCGCGCGGGTTTTCGGCAAAGCGCAGCAGCGCCAGCGTGTCCTTGACGTGCGCGGCATCGAGGAATTTCAGCCCGCCGAACTTCACGAAGGGAATGTTGCGGCGGGTCAGCTCGATCTCGAGCGGGCCGGAATGCGAGGACGTGCGGAACAGCACCGCCTGGTGCTTGAGCAGCGCGCCTTGCTCGCGGTTGGCCAGCACCTCCTCGACGATGTAGCGCGCCTGGTCGGCCTCGTCATGCACGGTGACGAGCTGCGGCTTCCGCCCGGAGGCGCGGTCGGTCCAGAGGTTCTTCGTGAAGCGCTCGCGCGCGAGGCCGATGACGCCGTTGGCCGCCGCCAGCACGGCCTGCGTCGAACGGTAATTGCGGTCGAGCGTGATCATTTCCGCGCGCGGCGAAAAGCTCTGCGGAAACTCCAGGATGTTGCGCACGGTGGCGGCGCGGAACGAATAGATCGACTGCGCGTCGTCGCCGACCACGGTGAGCCCACGCCCGTCGGGCTTGAGCGCCAGCAGGATCGAAGATTGCAGGCGGTTGGTGTCCTGATACTCGTCGACCAGCACGTGATCGAAGCGGCCGCCGATTTCTTCGGCGATCAGCGCATCGCTCATCATCTGCGACCAGTAGAGCAGGAGGTCGTCGTAATCGAGCACGTGCTGGGCCTGCTTGGCCTCGACGTAAGTGGCGAAAAGGCCCTTCAGCTCGGCGGCCCAGCCGGCGCACCAGGGATAGTGCGCCCCGAGCACCTTCTCGATCTCCATCTCGGCGTTGACGCAGCGCGAGTAGATCGACAGGCACGTGCCCTTGGCGGGAAAGCGGCTCTCGGTCTTCGACAGGCCGCGCTCGTGCCGCACCAGGTTCATCAGGTCGGCGGAATCCTCGCGGTCGTGGATGGTGAAGGCGGGATCGACGCCGATCCGTTCGGCATATTCGCGCAGGAGGCGCGCGCCGATGCCGTGGAAGGTGCCGGCCCAGGTCAGCGCATCGCGCATGATCGCGGCATTGTTCTCGCCCAGCACTTTTCGCGCGATCCGCTCGACCCGGCCCGCCATCTCGGCCGCGGCGCGGCGGGAGAACGTCATCAGCAGGATGCGGCGCGGATCGGCGCCGGCGACGATCAGATGCGCGACACGGTGGGCCAGCGTGTTGGTCTTGCCGGAGCCCGCGCCGGCGATGACGAGCAGGGGGGCACCCACGGTCACGCCGTCGGCCACGCCATGCTCGACGGCGCGGCGCTGCTCCGCATTGAGCGTGTCCAGATAGGTCGTCACGAATCGCCCCGGTGAAAGGGTGAGAATCGGCGATCGCGGCGCGAATCGCAATGCGGCTGGACGGAACCGATGTTAAGACCTAGGGACAACGCGCCTCAAGGTTCCAGCCCGAAAAGCACCCGGCATGACCGAGCTCAAGCCCGACCAGTTCGAGATGCGGCGGCTGGAATCGCTCAGCAACACCATCTTTGGCGTCGCGATGACGCTGCTGGCCTATGACCTGCCCAAATCGGCCGTGTTTACCAGCGCGCCGGACTGGAGCGACCTCGCCCATGTCTATTCCGGCAAGCTCGCCGGCTTCGCCCTCAGCTTCATCATCGCCGGCGTATTCTGGATCAGCCATCACCGCCGGCTGGCGCGCCAGCCGGTCGGCAGCCGCGGCGCCGTGATCCTCAATCTGTTCTTCCTGCTCTCGATCGTGCTGTTGCCGGTGACCAACGGCCTTTACACCAATTACGCGATGAGCAGCGCGGTCGCTGTGCTGTACGGCCTGCATCTGACGGCGATCGCCGGGCTCAATGCCTTGCTGTGGTGGACCATCATCGGCGGCTGGCGCCACGAGATCATGGCCTCGCTGTTTCCGCTGCTGGTGTTCATCCCGGGCACGATCGTGGCGACCTTCGCGCCGCAGGTCGCACCCTTCGTTTGGTTCATCGCCTTCGGTGGACTCCTGATCCAGCGCTTCTATGCGTCACCGGTGGACCAGGATTCGTAGGCTTCGACTCAGCCCGGCGTCGCGCCGAACCCATCGGCCGGCACGTAAAGCTTGACCGGGCGGATTTCGTAAACCGCGGACGGATTGACCGCGCGCAGCTTCCGCGCCGCCGCGATCGCCTCCTCATCGGTGTCGTATTCGACGAGATGGAAGCCCAGCAGCTGCTCCTTGGTTTCAGCAAACGGGCCGTCCAGCACCATGCCCGCGCCGGGGCCACGCAGGGTACGGGCCTTTTTCGTGTCATCCAGACGGGCGGCCGGTCCGAGGTGTCCGCTGGCCCGCAGCGGCGCCTGAACCTCGATGACCTTGGCCACGACCGCGGCGTCCTGCTCCGGCGTCCAGGACAAGAGCTCGTCTTCCACATGGTAGGCCAGGATGGCGTAAAGCATCGTCACCTCGTTGATTTTTCGCTGCGCGCGTCCAAAGGACGTATCACCACGGCCTGCGCCGACAACCCCCGCGCATAAAATATTGCGTCCTGCCGGCGTGACGAAACCATCCTGAAACGCGATTGCGGCCCCTTGATGTGAACGCTGCCTGAAGCCGATGCGACTGATCACCACCAAGAAGGCTGAGGAATTCGGAGGCGATTATGTCGGGTCACACCATCAAGATCATCTGCGACGCACGGCGGGCGGCACAATCGGAGCCTGCCGATCTGCACGACCAGTCCGGCCATCATCGCTATTACGGCAGCTCGGCCGAGAACGGCGGCGAGCGCATCGTCGAGAGCCGCCGGGGAAAACGCCCGCGCGCGCACAACGTCTGCGGCTTCTGAAGCCTGATACCGTCTTCCAACATGGACGTCCTGCAAATCGCGCTCGCCGCGCTGCCGTTTCTGCTCTCGCTCGCAAGCCGGAACGGCAAGGCGATCGCCCCGTGCCTGCTCGCCAGCATCTTCACCGTGCTTCTCGGCGGGGAGCCTCACAGGGCGGTGATGGCCTGGTGCGTCGGCGTTCTGATCGCCGCCGTCGCGTTGCGCGAACGGATTCGCACGATTTGAGCAGGCGAGCCGGTCCTCCCGATCGAGGCAAACCCCAATCGACCAAAAGAAAAGGCGCGGCGGGGAGGCCCCGTCGCGCCCGATTTCTTGCTCGCTGGTCCAGGGCTGAGAGCGCCCCGATGCCAGGCCTTGAGTTAAAGCCTAGCGGGCGATCCCAGCGAGGTGACAGCGCTTGAGATAAGACACTGGATCACCTCCTTTCGTTGGTTTCGGGACTCTCAATATAGGGCGAAATCGCCCCGCCGTTAAGGGGAGGTGGCCGGCGCGGAACCGGCGCTGTGCGCAAGGGGCGGAAAGCTGCCAAAAGGCGCAACATGCCGCCCTTGTGGCAGTTGAGACCGCCGCCGGGCCGTGTTAGGGAGCCCCCTGACGCGGGTGTAGCTCAATGGTAGAGCAGCAGCCTTCCAAGCTGAATACGAGGGTTCGATTCCCTTCACCCGCTCCAACGTTTTCAAGCACTTGGTCGCATCCTCCGTTTTCATTTGGACAAAGCGGCTGCCGCTCATTTGGAGAAATCGTCGTCTTTTGTTCGCGCCGCGCGTCGCTTCAATGTGCCGTCGTGACTTGCGAACACCAATTTTAATTGGCCCGTACTCCCAACAAATTGGCAACAAATCACAAGACGTGAGCGCCGCGTCCGTGGCAGCCATCCACCCGCAGATTGACGTCTCTCATTATAGTCGTTGAGGTCTATTCATGTTCGGTATGCTTGATTATCGAGCCTATAAGCTGCTCTGGCTGATTTGCGCACCGCAGCGCGTGCTGGCTTGGATCACAGCGTTGGGCGCAGTTTTAGCCGTATTCAGTGCGCCGCTGGCCGCTCAGACGACGCGGGACTTACCCACAACCATCCCCAATCTGAGCGGCTACGACAGCGAGACGCGACATACAATCGAGCTTGCTTGCGTTGTGGAACGGACAAACGGACCCGTTGCCTACGGCGCGTGCCTGAACCGGCAGATCGCTTCGCTGCGAGGGTCGCCCGGCATCCCCAAACTGAGTGGCTACGACGACGAGACGCGACATACAATCGAGCTTGCTTGCGTTGTGGAACGGACAAACGGACCCGTTGCCTACGGCGCGTGCCTGAACCGGCAGATCGCTTCGCTGCGAGGGTCGCCCGGCATCCCCAAACTGAGTGGCTACGACGACGAGACGCGACATACAATCGAGCTTGCTTGCGTTGTGGAACGGACAAACGGACCCGTTGCCTACGGCGCGTGCCTGAACCGGCAGATCGCTTCGCTGCGCAACTCGCCCGGCATTCCCAAAAGGTCGCCCGGCATTTCCAAAAGGTCGCCCGGCATTCCCGATCTGAGCGGCTACGACAGCGAGACGCGACTAGCAGATGGTACAAAGTTAGTTGGTAATTGGCTAGTTAGTGAGAAGGAAGATCGCTTCGAGAGCGGCGGAACATTTTTTGCCGTCACTGGTGATGGCGCGGGGAATATGTTCGCAGTGCGGTGCATCGAGAAGGCTCTCTCGCTTGGTACAGGCGGAATAAATGATGCCACTCGAAAATACAAAGTCGGCGACGAATTCTATATCAAGCTGCGAGTAGATAAGCAGCCGGTGCTCGAACTGACAGGCGTAGCAGTAAACGAAACGCTTATTCAGGTGGACGTGACAGCTGAGGTCGTCCGCTCAATACGCGACGGCAAGGAAATTGCCGTGCGACAGGAAAGCAATCGGGGTGTCTCACACACGACTGTCTTTAATACTAAGGGAAACGCGAAGGCGTTTGCGCGCCTGACTAAGGAATGCAAGGTCAACTAGCCGTCTACGGATGAGAGTTGGCGTCGTCAGAACATTCGCACGGATGAACTCATCCGTTACATTCTCCATCGGGTCGTTCATCTCACGTTTCCGTCTTCGTTTCACGCGCCGCGCGCCGCTTCAGCGCACCAATCGTCACCTGCCGCGTGGTGCGCTTTACATATTTCGGTAGCACCTTCACCGACTTGTGCCGACCTTGCGCCATAATCTCGCGGTCGGTCAGCTCGGCGTCGCCGGTCTCGGTGAATCCGCCGTGACGGAATGAGGTGAACGATAGCGCGTCACGCAGGCCAGCGGCGCGGATCACTTCCTTGACCTTGCGGCTCAGGTGCGTGACCGTGGGTCGTCGCGCCCATTCGGCACCGGTCTCCATCGCCCCGTCGTTTTGACAGTGGCAAGAAGCACTGTTGCGCCAATGCGGCTTTAAGGCTGCATTTGTCCAAACGGGCGTTGATCGGCTTCAGCCGTCGAAACCCTTCCAAGCTGAATACGAGGGTTCGATTCCCTTCACCCGCTCCAGTCGTGATTTTTCGCTCCAGTCGTGATTTTTTCGGATCGGTTCATTCTGAAGCTGTCGACCGTCCATTTTCCTCCGTAACAAGATTCGCAGGTTCGGATCGTCAACTGCCTCCCGGGTTGGGACAGCCGTTGTTGATCCAGTCGACAATCGGCTGGACCTCAGCCGCGGTGAGGAAAGGCATTGTCGGCGGGTTGGCGTTGGCCGGCATTTCTCCGAATGCGCCGGTGTCGTTGTCGAACAGCGGGCCCACGCCCTGAAGCGCGAGCACGAAGTTGGATTGCGCCGCATTGCCGACGATCAGAATGGGATAGGGCGGAGACGGTCCAAACGATACGCCTGGGACGTTACCCGTCGTGAACTGCTGGTAGTTAAGCGTTTTCCAGAAATTCTTGTGAGGCGAGCCGGGAACTCCACTCGTCTCGTTGTTTCGCTGAAGGATGCCGTCGAGATAAGCGGCAAGCGTCAGTCCGTTTCCGTTATAGGAGTCGATAGGCGGATTTGCCATGAGCGTTCTCCACGAGTTTGTCCCTTCTAGCGGGCCTGTTTGAGTTGCTCGTTCAGCAAGCTCCTCAATTCGCCGACGGCCGACGATGCCGGCCTGAGCCCGAACGAGACCTGCGCAGGCGTGAAGGCATTCATTTGCAACGACCACAGAAAGTCGTTGTTCTGCACGATGTTGTGGCAGTTCATGCAGCCAGTGCGGATATTAGTCTGATCCCAGGTCTCGAGCGTCGTGTTGGCAAAGGCCGAGGTGGCGCCGGTGCCGGGGAAGGTGAAGCCCGGCGTTCCCGGATCTGCGGGCGAATTGGGTTTGACGGGCCACTGCGTCATCACGAGCTGGTAAAACTGCCAGACGCTGTTCCTCGCCTTGAGCGCTCCCTCCCAGATAGCATTTGTCGCCACGGTACTGGGATTGATCGGCGTCAGTCTCTGGAGATTGACGGGCTGGGGAGGCGTCGGGTTGTTCTTGGCGGTCGCCCAGACGAAGCTCGGCGGAATGCCGCCGGGCATCGGGGTCGCGGTACCGTCGTTGAATGTGAAGATCTGGCTCGGCGGTGTCGGCGGATGTGGCGGCACATAGCCCGGCGGCGGCACGTTGTCGATCTGCTCGAACGTCGACCATATCCATTGCGGTCGCGACGAGGTCTTCTGCACGATGTGCAGTCCGACAAGGCCGACGGTCGCAGGCGTCGCGCCGCACTGGCCAGAAATCGGATCGACGAGCCACGCCTTGCGCGTGTGATAGCGCTCCGGGTGAGCAACGCTCTTCATATCGATCCAGGACGATTTGACGTCGAGGGCCCCGTTCTGGAACACGATCGCGGGACCGGCCGGATTTTGGTTCTGCGGCAGGTTTGATGCCAGATAGAGTTGCTTTGCCAGGATCTGGTTGAATTCGACTTCGTTGTAGGCCGCGATGTAGCGAACAAAAGTCCCGTTCTGTGCAATCAAGACAGATACGAGATCGCCAGTGCCAGCCAGGCCGACATTGCCGAACTTGGAGATCGGCGCCAGCAGGAAGTCACCGGGCTGTGCCTGCGGGCACGGCGATTGCGACGGGTTGCTGGTCCAGAAGCTCGCATTGCTGTCGAACGCGGATGGCGGAGCTCCACCGGGCTGAAAGGTTTCCCAGTCGGCCTTGTAGGTCTCGAACACGAGCGGCACGTCGACAGCCGTGAGCGGCTGGTTCGGGTCCGGCTTGCCGCGTTGCCCGCCCAACGCCGGCCACATCAGTGCAATGAATGTGCGCCAGGAATAGTCGTCGAAAAAGGCGATCGGATTGCCCGGGAAGGATGCCGTGTTGCAGACGTCGGCAGGAATCACCGTGGCCGCCGGCGCGTCCAAATTGGGCGCGGCGATTGGTGGCGCGCATGGCGCCTGCGCGACAGCAGACGAAGGCAAGAGCCAAGCCGCGCCAAGCGCAATGACACTCAAAAGACTCGCGGTAACCCGGTGGCAAAGGCGCACGTCTTTCATGGGTTCGCTCCCAACAAGATGCGGCGCAGCAATTAAAAAGCTATATTGAGATATTATTCTATTTATAATTGTCTGCAAGAGAAGAATGCTCGGCGATGTCGTGGAAGCACGCTCCCGCACCGTAGCGATCCACATCACAAGAAGGCAAACTCAGCTCTCAGATCCAAGTCGTTTTATCTTCGTTAGCTAGCCTTGGGTCCGTACTGCAAACAGGCCTTGGCCGCCGGTTAATCAATCCACAGCGTATGGATGGGGCCTTACACCCACATTCTCGGGCTCTCATCGGGCGCAGGATTCCAAGAAGCCGCGTCATGGTGATCGATCACAGAAAGGGTGGCACGGACATGACAACGAACCTGACCCGCTCGCCCGGTGCGCGGATGGGCGCCGCGGCCTTATTATGGCAAGATCGCCGGCGGGATTGCGCTCGGTACGGTGATCGCGGCCACCGCCGTTGGCGACGGCGAACATGTGCTGCAGCTCGATCCGGCGCAGCAGACTTATGACCGATGGATTCATTGCGGAGGGACGGCAGTCGGTTTGAGACGTTCGAGCTGCGAGGGCCTCGACGCGTCGAATTTGAACCTGCTTGGCGGCGCATATTCGACTTTCAACAGCTGATCGGCGGAAGCGACTACTTTCGATGAGAGAGGACTTTCTCATCGATTTGCGGTGGGGGGCTAACCCAACTGTAACCGAGTGGAGAAAACGCCATGGCCATCAATCTCAGTGCAATTGCAAGCCAACTCCTGACTCCTGACGTCATCGCACAGATCGCGTCCTTTCTCGGCATCGACAAAAGCGTAGCGCAAAAGGCTGTGGGAGCGTCGATCCCGACAATACTGGCGAGCCTGGCCGATCTGGTCGGAACTCCGGCCGGCGCTAACCAGCTGTCGAAACTGTTGTCGCAACAGCAAGGCGCCAGTCCCGTCGACCTCTTGCGCAACTCCGGCGCCCAGGGCCTGGCCCAGACGGGTTCGAACATGCTGTCCGGGCTCTTCGGTAGCGGCACCATGGACACCATGGCCCAGGCGGTCGGCAGGTTCGCAGGGACCGGCGAGAGCGGCGGCAAGTCGCTGCTCTCCCTCGTCGGCCCGCTCGTGCTGGGCACCCTCGGTCAGCAGCAGCGTGACGCAGGGCTGGATGCCGGCGGATTGGCCTCGGTCCTGCGCTCGCAGAAGGACCAGATCATGGCAGCGATCCCGCCGGGTCTCGCCGATCAGCTCGGCACCGCCGGCCTGATCGACAAGGCGGGAGCGGGCGTGCGCAGCGGAATGGCCACGGCCGCCGCTGCAGGAAGCCGGGTCGCCAGCGCTTCCGAACGGGCTGCCGCCGGCGCGAGCCAGGCCGCGTCTGCCGCCCGCGGTGGGCAATGGCCATACTGGCTCGCCGCGCTGGTCATCCTCGGCGGTCTTTTCTGGTACCTGCTTCCGGGCCAGACGGTTCCTGAAATTCCCACCGCCACGCGGTCCGCAACTGAAACGGTGGGCGTGGCGCCTGCGAATATGACTGTTGACGGCGTGAACCTGGCTAGTCAGTTCAGCTCCTCCGTCAATGCGCTGAAGGCGGCCTTGCCGACCATGACCGATCAAAGCAGCGCGACGGCGGCGCTACCGAAGATCGACGATGCCGTTGCGCAGCTCGATAGCATCACCGCGCGGGCGGCCAGGCTTTCTCCGGACGCACGGAGCGCGCTTGCGAAGCTGATCATCGCGGCGACCCCGGCAATCAACCAGATGTGCGACAAGGTCATGGCGACGCCCGCCGGCACGGTCGCAAAGCCCGCGATCGACAATCTGCGCGCCAAGCTCGACGCGCTGGCGAAGGTCTAGAACCGGCACGACCAATCCAGTGACCACCCGCGGCGACGCGACGCCCTGACCGCGTCAGGTTGCCCGTCACAAGGGAGAGATCCATGACCGACAAGACCAATTTTACCAAGGATGAATGGGCGCTGCTTCTGAGAAGCCCGATGAATGCGGGAATGGCCATTACAGCCGCTGAACCGAGCGGCCTGTTCGGCCTTCTGAAGGAATCGTTCGCCGGAGGCGCGGCGCTTGCCAAGGTGGCGACCGATGCCAATGCCAACTCGCTGGTCAAGGCTGTGGTTGCCGACTTCCAGACCAGTGAAGGCCGGGCGGCGGCTCATGACGGGCTGAAGGCGGAACTTGCCAACAGCAAGCCGGATGAGATCAAGAGCAAGACGATCGCTTCCCTGCATGAGGTTGCGGCGCTTCTGGCCGCGAAGGCTCCGGGTGACGCGGCGGCCTTCAATGGCTGGCTGCGTCAAATCAGCCAGAAAACGGCCGAGGCTGCATCGGAAGGCGGCGGCCTGTTTGGCGGAGGCGTTCAGGTCAGTGACGCCGAGAAGGCAACGCTTGGCGAGATCTCCCGCGCACTTGGTATCTAACCTCGATCGGGAGACGGACCTTTTTTCATGCCTTGGGTCAATGACCATCATTGACCCAAGGCAATGTCTCGCAACGGAAACGGCGAAGTCGAACATGAGCTTTCGCCTCACCCTCACGGCCTGCGTGATGTTCATGATCGGCCTTTTGGCCGCGCTGCTGCTTTTCGTTCAGGTTTTGACGCTCGATCTCGCCACGGAGGAGGCGGCGACCTCGACCATGGATGCCACGAGCCGCAGCACGATCTCCTCGCTCCAGCTGCAGGTCGAAATGTTGTCGCGCATGTCGCGCGCGCTGGCCTTCACGCCGGCGATCATGAATTCCTCGACGCCCGGCGACACCAGCCCGACGGTAGGAGTCCTCAGGGGAAATCTGGCGCAATGGCCGGCCCTCGACAGCATCTATGTCGGGTATGACAATGGCCATTGGCTCCAGGTGCAGAGACTGGGCGGGATGAGCGGCCCGCAGCGCGACCGGGTCGGCGGCCCGCCCGATGCAGCGTATGGTGTGACGACGACGCAATGGCTGGATGGCGAGGAACTGCCGACCAGACGCGTGTTCCAGGACAAGACCGGCAACCCGCTCGGACAGATCGACATTCCACCGCGTGGCTATGATGCGCGCCAGCGCAACTGGTATCTGGACGCCCGTAAGGCGGGACACCTGGTGACCTCTGCGCCCTATCTCTCGTTCAACCTCGGCGTCCCCATGATCACCTTCAGCGTGCCGGTCGATGGTCAGGCGCGCGGCGTGGTGGGGCTAGACCTCAAGCTGGACAGCTACAGCAAATCGGCCCCGATCGTGAAATTCGGGAAGAAGGGCCATCTGCTGATCTTCGACGATCAGGGCACGCTGATCGTTCATCCGGACTATTCGGCGCTCTTTGAAAAATCATCCACCGACCCGGCGGGCCCGAGACTTCCCGGCGCGACCGATCTTCGCGATACGCTTGAAGGGAAGATCATCGCTAGTTGGGACAAGAGCAGTCCATACAGGCAAAAGCTCGCCTGGAAGGACGGCAAGCAGTATTTCGCCCGCCTTGAAACCATCGCGCTGGGGCCGAACCTCCCGGCCAACGTGCTGCTGGTCGCGCCCGAGGACGAATTCGCCGAGGGCATCCGGGCGCTCGATCGAAAAGCTCGGTTGATTGCGCTGCTGGCCTGCCTTTTGTTCATTCCGGCAGCCTGGATCTTCGGAACGCGGATGTCGACGACGATCCGCGACATCACGGCCGAGGCCGCCCGATTGCAGACGATGGCGCCACCGCCGAATGCGCCGATCGGCTCGCTGATCAGGGAGCTGGATATTCTGGCGCTGACAATTCACAAATCCCAACGGGCGATCTGGCTGTTCTCGCGCCTGGCGCCGCGCGCGATCGTCAGAGGCGTGCTCGATAATTCGATTTCCACCGAGCTCGGCGGCGTGCGCCAGGAGATCACGGCGCTGTTCACCGACGTGAGAGGCTTCACCACGATCGCCGAGAATGCCGATCCCGATGTTCTGATGCAGCAGACGTCCCGCTATTTCACCGCTCTGACGGACGTCATCCTGCTTCAGGGCGGTACGGTCGACAAGTTCATCGGCGATGCCGTGATGGCGTTCTGGAATGCGCCGAACCCCCAGGGCGATCATTGCGAACGTGCTTGCCGCGCTGCCCTGCAGGCAAGGGCCGCCAACGAGAAGGTCAACCGGCAATTCGAAGCGGAGGGGCTACCATCCTTCTTCACGCGGTTCGGCATTCACGTTGGCGAAGCCGTGGTCGGAAATCTCGGTTCGTCGGAGCGCATGAACTACACCGCGCTCGGAAACGTCGTGAATCTCGCGGCTCGCCTGGAAGGGCTCAACAAGCAGTACGACACTCAGATTCTCGTGAGCGAGGGCGTCTATCTGCGTGTGAAGGAGACCTTCCGCTGCAGGTTCGTCGACACCGTCGTCGCGAAGGGCATGGCGGCCGAGACCAGGGTCTACGAGCTTCTCGGCGAGGTCTCGAACGAGGATGCCGGTGCAATGGAGGTGAGTGAGGGGCGCGGCTGAAACACGACGCTATTCGGCACTTGGTGGAGCATCGGCAAGGCCGGCGGACGCGATCGGTGCCTGAGCTGGCTCTTGCTTGACCAGCCGGGCGGCGCGCTCGGTCAGGACCAAGCCGACCAACGAGGAGACGATGACAAGGACCACGGTCGCGTTCAGCATGGCCTGGTCGATCAGCCGTTGGCCGGACGCGTTCATCGTCGCGTACGCCACGAGCGCAACGGCCAGAGTCGCCGCGACTTGAGGAACGGTCAACGCAAACATCAGGTCCCGCTCCGGACGGCTATAGCCGAGCCATCGGCCGGCGGCCTCGGCGGCAAGCCACTTGCCGCCGAACAGGGCGGAAAGCACCCCCAGCACGAGCAAGGGCTGGTGGCTCAGCGTGCCAAAGAAGACCTTGAAGTCGACCAGGAAGCCGGCGGCAATGAAGAAGACCGGGATGAACAATGCCTGGCTCATGACCTCGAGCGAATCGTCGTGTTTCAATTCTCCGAACGCTCGCTTCAGGCTGACGCCCGCAAGAAAGGCGCCGATGATGCCTTCCATGCCGATCCATTCCGCGGCCTGCGCGGAAACGGCCATCGTCACGAGCATGATCAACGCGCTGGAAACGCGGCTCGTGCCGAAAGTCTTCAACAGGCGCTCGACAAGCCAGCTCAGGCCGATCAGGATCGCGGGCACGTAGATCGCGAGCCATGCGATGGTCTTGAGCACGCCGACCGGCTCGAAGCCCTGGACGTGGATCGGCACACAGATCGCAAGCACCAGGATCGACAGCATGTCGGTGAAGAGCGTCGCCCCCACGGTCACGACAGCCGCGTCCAGGCCCATCAATCCCCTGTCCTTGATGATGGGCAGTCCCAGCAGCGTGTGGGAGGCAAGGATGGCACCAATGACCGCGCATGCGTTGGCCGAGTAGCCGATCGTTGCCGCCATGCCGATCGCGAAGATGAAGGGAAAGGCGAATGTGAGAAGGCCGAAAGTCGCCGCCTTGTTTCGGGCTCGCTGAAACTGCGCGAAGTTCACTTCGAAGCCGGCGAAGAACATCAGCAGGAGCTTGCCGAGCTCGGCAAAGAAGCTGACGACCTTTCCATCCGGATTGAGGACAGAAAGCACGTTGGGGCCGAGAAGGACCCCGGCGAGAATGTATCCGACCGGACGAGGAAGATGCAGGCGCTCCATGAGGCTGGGCAGCACCAGCGTGAGCATCAACGTCAGCGCGAAGGACGTCAAAATCGGCAAATGGGAAAAGAATTCCAACGCACGCCCCCGCGTCAGATGCTGATCTGCGACGATATTACAGGGACTCTCGGCGGGATGGAACCGGGGGGCGCTAAGCTCCGGTTGGCTAATCGAGACCTCTGCACCATCCTGAGGCGCAGCCGCCACATTTGGCAGGGACAACCCGTCGCCCGTAGCACGCGATCAACGTGCGTTTCGCCTTGTGGCCGTGACGAAGCGGTCCAGCATCTCGTCCAGGATCGGCATTGAGGTCGCGAAGTTGAAGCGGACGAATTGCGGGCACGCAGGATCGAAGGTCTCGCCCGCGGAAAACCCTATCTTCGCGGCGTTCAGGAAATACTGAAACGCCGAGGCAGAGAGCTCGAGCCTGCTGCAGTCGAGCCATGTCAGATAGGTCGCCTCCGGCGCGTGAAAGCGAATCTGGGGTGCTTCCTTCGACAGCACTTCGGTGACGCGATTTCGCGCCTTGAGAAGATGGGCGAGCACAGCATCGAGCCAGGGCTGGCCTTCGGTCCAGGCGGCGATCGTGGCATCCGCACCGACGACATTGGCCGAGCCGGTCAGCCGCAGCGGAATCCGCTTGTGAAAGCGCTCCCGGAGCGCGGCGTTGCCGAACGCGATCACGGCGCAGCGGAGGCCCGGAATGTTGAAGCTCTTGGTCGCCGAATTGAGCGTGATGGTGCGGGCTGCGGCCTCGGCGCTGAGCGAGGCGAAGGGGATGTGCTCGTGACCGGGATAGACGAGGTCGGAGTGGATCTCGTCCGAGATCACGATCAGATCGTGCGCTTCCGCGAAATGGCTCAACGCGGTCAATTCGTCCCGCGTGAAGACGCGCCCCGTCGGATTTTGCGGATTGCAGAGGATGAAGATGCGGGTCCGTGCATCCACCAGCTTTTCCAGCTCGTCCATGTCGACGACATGGCGGCTGCCGTTGTCGCGCATCGCAAGGGGCAGCAGCCGGCGCTCCGTGGTCGTGATGGCATCTCGGAACGGCGGATAGTTCGGGACCTGGAGCACGATTCCGTCGCCGGGGTCGGAGAAGGCCAGGATCGGGGCGTAAGTCCCCTGGACGAGATCGGCCAGCGGCAGCACCAGGTCGGGTGACAACTCCCAGCCGTAGCGGGATTTCATCCTCGCGGAGAAGGCGATGGAGACACTGCGATCGGGCTTCTGTCCGTCGCGCATCGGATAGCCGTAGTCGCCGGCATGCACGATCTTCTCGATCGCCAGCTGGATCGGCGCGGCGACGGCGAAATCCATGTCGGCGACGAAGGCGGGCAAAACGCCCGGTTCGTACTGGTTCCATTTGGCGTTGCGGCGCGCCCGCAGAGCGGTCTCGGACAATTCGAAGTGGATCGGCTCGGGCTGGGGCATGGTGGCGGTCACAACGCTTTCAATGAGATCCGGGGACAGAAGGGGAGGAATGGGCAGCCTAGCCGAGATGACAGGCCACCGCATTGCCATTTGCGAGCTTGCGTAGTGCAGGATCGTCGGTCTTGCATTGCTCGACGGCGATCGGGCAGCGCATCCGAAACCGGCAGCCGCGTTCGGGAGTGCCCTGTCCGACCTCGCCGGCGAGAACCGTCGCTGGCTTGCTGTCTGGGCGGGCCGAGGGGATCGCGGCCAGCAGCGCGCGGGTGTAGGGATGACGCGGGTCGCGCCAAAGCGCGCGATGATCGGCGCTTTCGACAATGCGGCCGAGATACATCACCAGCACGCGGTCGGCAAAATAGCGCACCACCGACAGGTCGTGCGAAATGAAGAGATACGCCAGTCCGAGCTCCTTCTTCAGGTCCACCAGCAGATTGAGGATCTGGGCCTGGATCGACAGATCCAGCGCGGATACCGGCTCGTCGCAGACCAGGAGCTTCGGATTGAGAATCAGCGCCCGCGCGATTCCGATGCGCTGGCGCTGACCGCCGGAAAATTCATGCGGGTAGCGTTGCAGCGCCGACTGCGGAATGCTGATCTTGCCGGCGATGTCCAGCACCCGGCGCCGTCGCGCCTCCCGATCCTTGATGCCATGGACCTTCAGCGGCGTATCGAGAATGGTGCCGATGTTCTGGCGCGGATTGAGCGAGCCGAACGGATCCTGGAATACCATCTGAACGCGGCGCCGTAGCGGCTGCAGGGCATGTTCGCCGAGCTGGCTGATGTCCTCGCCATCCAGCCGGATGGCACCCGCGCTGGGACGCAGCAGACGCACCACGGTCTTGCCGAGCGTGGACTTGCCGCAACCGGATTCGCCGACCAGCCCGACCGTCTCGTGCTCCGCGACGTCGAGCGTCACGCCGTCGACGGCATGGAAAGTATGGCCGCGCGAGGTGTAGCTGGTGCGAAGATTCTCAACCGACAGCAACGGCATCGTGATGGCCTTCCGTGGCATGGAGTTGGCAGCACGCGACCGACCAGCCGCCGCGGATGATTCCGCCGCCGATCACCTCGAGAGCCGGCGGCGCGCGGTGACAGGCCGCCGCGACTTTTGGGCACCGCGGCGCGAATGCGCATCCGGTGGCGCCCGCCGCCGAGGCGATCGAGCCCTTGATCTCGGTCAGACGCCGCTCGGTGTAATGCGCGTCCTCGCCGACTGACGACGCCAGGAGGCCCTGGGAGTAGGGATGCTTCGGGTCGGAAAAGAATTCGGCGACGTCGGCTTGCTCGACAATCCGGCCGGCATACATCACGGCGACGCGGTCTGCCCATTGCGCGACGGCGCCGAGATCATGCGTGATCAGCAGCATGGCCATCGAGAGTTGGCGGCGCAGCGTGTTCAACAGCTCCATCACCTGAGCCTGGATCGTGACGTCGAGTGCGGTGGTCGGCTCGTCGGCGATCAGCAGCTGGGGATTGCAGGCGACTGCGATCGCGATCATCACGCGCTGACGCATGCCTCCGGAGAAGTGATGTGGAAACTGATCGAAGCGTCGCTGCGGCTCGGCGATTCCGACGAGATCGAGCAGTTCGAGCGCGCGCGCCTTGGCCTTGGCGCGCGACAAACCTTCGTGCCGCCGAATGATCTCGCAGATCTGTGTGCCGATCGTCAGCACGGGGTTCAGCGAGGTCATCGGCTCCTGCAGGATGATGGAAATGCCCTTGCCACGGATCCGGCGCAGCTCGCGCGCGGACACGGTCGCGAGGTCCTGGCCGTCGAACACGACCTGGCCGCCGAGGATCGCGGCCGTTGGCGGCAACAGTCGCAGAATCGAGAACGCGGTCAGTGATTTGCCGCAGCCGGACTCACCGACCAGCGCCATGGTCTTTCCGTGCTCGATCGCGAAAGTAATGCCGTGCACCGCGGTGCTCTGGGGAAAGCCGACCTTGAGGTCCAGCACTTCGAGAACCGGATGACGCCGCTGCGACGAATTCATCTGGCCCCCGATCGCGGATTGAGGATGTCAGTCAGGCGATCGCCGATGACGTTGATCGAGAGCACCGTGAGGACGATCGCAAGCCCTGGCAGCCCGCTGATATACCATTCGTTACGCAGCATGGTGCGGCCGCTGCCGATCAGGCTGCCCCAGCTGACCTGGTTGGGATCGCCGAGATTGAGGAACGAAAGCCCGGCCTCGGCAAGAATGCCGTTCGCAACCAGCACGGAGGTTGCGACCACCAGAGTCGGTAACGCGTTGGGCAGGATTTCACTGACGATAATGCGAGGCGTGCTGTATCCGAGCCCGCGCGCCGCCATCACGAAATCGGCGTCGCGCAACGCCATGAACTGCGAGCGCGCCAGTCGCGCGATCATCGGCCACGATGCGATGCCGATCGACAGCACGATCAGGAACACCGAGGGATCGCCGATTGCCAGAATGACGATCACCAGCAGAATCGCCGGGATGGTCTGGAACAGTTCGGTGACCCGGACGAGGATGTTGTCGATGATGCCGCCGAAATACCCGGCAAGGGCCCCGATTGTCGTACCGATGAAGAGGCCGATCAGCGCGGCAAAGATGCCGACCAGGAGTGAGACCCGCGCGCCGTGCACGATGCCGGCGGCGAGGTTTCGACCGAGTGCGTCGGTGCCGAGCGGAAATTCCCAATCCTGTCCGGGCCAGAGCAGGGGCGATCCGACCATATCGAGCGGATCGCCGGGGAAGATCACATTGGCGGCGACCGCGACCGCGATGACGCCGAGGAGCAGGAACGTGGCGACGCAAAGAAAAGGATCCCGAATCCAGTTGAGCAACAGGCGCCGTGCCGGGCTCGACACGGGCGGAGCGACGGTGCTCGCGGGCGAGGGCGATGCGCCGGATCTCTCAGCGACGGCGTCTGTCATGCATCATCTGCCAACGGTTGGAACTCACATTTCGATGCGCGGATCGAGCCACATCACGATCCAGTCGATGATGACATTGGTGACGATCACGACGATGCATGACAGGAGCAGGATGCCCAGCAGCACATTGAAGTCGCGCGCGACCAGCGAATCCATCGTGAGGCGGCCGAGCCCGGACCAGTTGAACACGGTCTCGACCACGACCGCGCCACTCAGAAGGTTGGCCAGATGCAAGCCGGCCACTGTCGTCACCGGGATCAGGGCGTTGCGCAGGGCGTGCCGGAATTGCAGCACCAGAGGGTGCAGGCCCTTGGCCGTCGCCGCGCGCATGAAATCCTGCCGCAGCACGTCGAGCATCGCAGCGCGGGTCAGGCGCGCATAGATTGCGATGAAGAATGTTGCCAGGGCGAAGGCGGGCAGGACCAGGTGCGCGGCGCGGTCGCGCACCATCGCGAGCCCCCTCAGCCCGACGCCAATCGTCTCGTTGCCTCCGGACGGCAGCCAGCCGAGCCGCGCCGAGAACAAGACGATCGCCATGAGGCCGATCCAGAATCCCGGTGCGGAATAGAACAGCAGCACGATCGTGGTGAGGAGGCGATCTGGCCATCTGTTGGCGAACGCAGCCATGATCCAGCCCAGCACGATGCCGCACGTCACCGCGATGACGAAGGCCGACAACATCAGCAGCAGCGTGTTCGGCAGGCGCTCCATGATCACCTGGATCACCGGTGTGCCGTAATTGCTCGACGTTCCCAGGTTGAGCGAGGCGACATTGATGACGTAGTTGATGAAGCGCGTCAGCAGCGACTGATCCAGCCCGAGTGTGCGGCGAAGCGCCGCCATCGTTTCCACGGTTGCGGATCCGGACGCGCCGGCGATTGCATCGGCGGCATCGCCGGGCATCAGATTGAGCAGCACAAAATTCAGGGCGATGATTCCCAGCATCGTCGGGATCGCCTGAACCGCGACGCGCTGAAACATCCGTCGGGCGGGGCCGAGTGCCATGCGTTTAACGTCTCCCTGCGCGGCCGCGCGGCGCCGGAATGCTTGCCGTGGTCATGCCGGAGCGCCCTCGACGACATGACGTTCGAGAAAGTCCAGCCGGTCCTGACCCCAATACAGTTCGCCGTCGAACACGTAAGTCGGCGATCCGAACACGCCGAGTTCGATCGCGCGGGTTCTGTTGTCCTGCCATTTCGCAGCCACTGCAGAGCTGCTTTCCGCGTCGAGCAGTCGCCGGCCGTCGTATCCCATCGCATCGGCGATCTCGCCCCGAACGGCCGGCGCGCCGATGTCTGCTGCGCGCTCCCAATATGCGCGCTGCAGGGCAAGCGAGAGCGCCAGCGCATCCTTTCCATCGACGTCTGCTGCGACGACCATTCTCGCGGCGGGTGTCGGATCCTTGATATCGATCGGCCGGTCCTGCTGCATGGCGATGCCGAGATGTCGGCTCCAGCGCCCGATCTCGGCGCGGCCGTATCGTTGGCGCGCTGCGGACTTGCGCTTCATCGGAATCCACCCGTGCTCATCGATGGTCGTGATCGGAAGCGGCTCGATCGTGACGTTGGTGCGCTGGCCCAAAGCGATCAGTCGTTCCAGGCCCAGATAGGCCCACGGTGAGCTGATGGAGAAGTAATATTCGATCGATTGGGGCATGTGGACCGAGAACCGGATGCGTTGGCTAGTCAGCTGACGATGAGTACTGCGGTATCGATCAATGTCGATCCCGCGCCGATGATTAGTGCAGATGGCCGCCTGCTTTGCCATCGCTTTCGGTGTCGCTTTGCTGGGTCTTTTGCAAAAGATCATTTCAAAAATGAAACTATTCATCGTGACGCCGCTCATGTCAGAAATTGCCGTGTGAGGAATGACGCCGTGGTTCGTGAGCGGTGCGACCTCGTGCCGCAATGATGGAGGGCGTGAGATCCATGAGCGAACCGAAGCTCAAACTGTCTGCCGATGTCGGCGGGACTTTCACCGACGTGGTTCTCGAGCATGGGGCGCAGCGTTGGACCGGCAAGGTGCTGACGACGCCGGCGTCGCCGGAAGAGGGCGTGCTGCGTGGTGTCGGGGAGATCCTGACGCGTGCCGGAAGATCGATTGCGGATGTCGACATCTTCGTTCACGGCACGACGCTCGCGACCAATGCGATCATCGAGCGTCGTGGCGCGAAGCTGGCACTGCTGACCACGGACGGGTTCCGGGACGTGCTCGAGATCGGCACGGAGAGCCGCTATGATCAATATGAGCTTGCGCTGATACGTCCCAAGCCGCTGGTCGAACGGCCGCTGCGCTTCACGATCCGCGAGCGCGTGGATGCTCGCGGCAAGATCCGTCTCGCTTTGAACGAAGCGGACGTGCGTGCCGTGGCGGAGCAGCTGGCGGCCCATGGGATCGAGAGCGTGGCGATCGCGTTCCTGCATTCCTATGCCAATCCGACGCATGAGAAGGCTGCCGCCGAGCTCTTGCGATCGGTCATCCCGGGCCTCTACGTCACGCTGTCGTCGGAGGTCTGCCCCGAGATCCGCGAATACGAGCGCGTATCGACCTCCGTCACCAATGCCTATGTGCAGCCGTTGATGGACAGCTATCTGGCGCGCATGAAGTCCAAGCTCGACACGATGGGCTTTCGCGGCGCGCTGTGCCTGATGACGTCGGGCGGCGGACTGACGTCGGTCGATACTGCACGCAAATTTCCGGTGCGACTGGTGGAATCCGGGCCGGCCGGCGGTGCGGTGTTCGCGGCCCAGGTGGCGGCGCGGCTCGGTGAGCGCAAGGTGTTGGCTTTCGACATGGGCGGCACAACGGCGAAGGTGTCGATCATCGACGAGTACAGGTCCGAGACTTCACGCGTGTTCGAAGTGGATCGCGCCGCGCGGTTCCTCAAGGGCAGTGGTCTGCCGGTCCGCATTCCGGTCATCGAGATGGTTGAAATCGGCGCCGGCGGCGGGTCGCTCGCACGGCTCGACAATCTGAAGCGTGTGACGGTGGGCCCCGAGAGCGCCTCTTCGGTGCCCGGACCTGTTTGCTACAATATAGGCGGATCAAATCCCGCGGTGACCGACGCGGACGTCGCGCTCGGTTTGATCGATCCGGCGACGTTCGCCGGCGGCACCATCAAGCTCTATCCCGATCTTGCCAAGACTGCGCTTCAGAGCGCCATAGGTGAACCTTTGGGGTTGGACGCCGAGATGGCGGCCTACGCGGTCTATGAGATGGTCTGCGAGAACATGGCAAGCGCGGCGCGGGTTCATACCGTCGAGCGCGGAGTGGTCGCCAGCAACCATACTGTGATCGCGTTTGGAGGCGCCGCGCCCCTGCACGTGGCTCGGGTGGCCGAAAAGATCGGCGCGCAGCGGGTCATCGTGCCTCCGAACGCCGGCGTCGGGTCGGCGGTCGGGTTCCTGGCCGCGCCGATCTCGTACGAGATGGTCAAGACCAAATACATGCGACTCGAGAGTTTCGACGCAGCAGCCGCGACGGAACTGCTGGCTGCCATGTCGCGTGACATCCGCGCCTGGGTCGAGCCGGCGGCGCAAGGGGAGCCCGTCGCGGAGCGGCGGGTCGCCTTCATGCGCTATGTCGGGCAGGGACACGAGATCGCGGTCGAATTGCCGCTGCGCGATCTCGATGCGACCGACACCGTGGCGTTACGTGCGCGGTATGAAGCGGATTACGAGAAGCTGTTCCGCCGCGCGATCCCGGCGGCGGCGATCGAGATCATGGCCTGGTCCGTCAACGTCTCGACGATTTCGCGATTGCCCGAGCAGGTCAAGGACGTCTCGCAATTCTCCTCGGCTCAGGCCGGCGAAAGCATTCGCATCTTCGACGGCAAGGCCGGCAAGCCGATCGACGTGTCGCGTTATCGCCGCGACAAGCTCCCGGTCGGGGCTCGTCTGGCTGGCCCGGCGATCATCGCCGAGGAAGAGACATCGACTTTCATCACCGAAAGCTTCGATGCCTGGATCGACAGCCTTGGGTCGATCGTGATGGAACGCAAGGGCATGAACGCGTGAGCAAGCCAGGTCTCAACGTCATCGACAAGCAGATCATGTGGAGCCGACTGATTGCGGTCGTCGAGGAGCAGGCACAGACCCTGCAGCGCACCGCTTTCAGCACCATCGTGCGCGAGTCCGGCGATCTTGCGGCCGGCGTGTTCGACGCGGAAGGGCGCATGCTGGCGCAGGCCGTGACCGGCACGCCAGGTCACATCAATTCGATGGCGCTCGCGGTGGGCCATGTCATCAACCAGTATCCGGCGCACGGCATGCAGCCCGGTGACGTCTTCATCCACAACGATCCCTGGCTGGGGACCGGGCATACCAACGATATCTCGCTGACGACGCCATGCTTTCGCGGCGACGAACTGGTTGGCTTTCTTGCTTGCAACAGCCATCTGATGGACATCGGCGGCCTGCGAGACATGTCCGCGTCGACCGACGTCTTCATGGAAGGGCTGTACCTGCCGATTCTCAAGCTGGTCGATGGCGGCGTGCTCGACGAATCGCTGATGGCGGTGATCCGTGCCAACACGCGCCAGCCCATGGAGACGATCGGCGACGTCTATTCGCTGATGAACTGCAATGACGTCGGCTGCACCCGTCTTCTCGAGATGATGGACGAGTTCGGGCTCGAGGAACTCGACGAACTCGCCGAGCACATCATCAGTACCTCGCGCGAGGCGGTCAGGGCGGAGATCGCGAAGCTGCCGCGGGGCACGTGGCGGACCTCGATCATGGTCGACGGGCACGCGGATCCGATCGAACTGACGGCGGCCCTGACTGTGTCTGACGGCAACATCCACGTCGATTACACCGGCTCGTCGGGAATGACCCGGCATAACTTCAACGTGCCGTATTGCTACACGCTGGCCTATACGTCCTATGCGCTCGGTTGCATCATCGCGCGCGATATTCCCAACAATGCCGGTTCGCTGGAGCCGCGGACGGTGTCGGCTCCGGAAGGCTCGATCGTCAACGCCATCAAGCCGGCCGCCGTGGTCGCCCGCCATCTGATCGGGTTGATGCTGCCAGATCTCGTGTTCGGCTGTCTGCGGCAGGCCATCCCGGATCGCGTGCCGGCTGAGGGCGCTGGCGTGCTGTGGAACATCGGTGCCAGCGGTCCGAAATCGAGCCCGGCGCGCTTCGGCGAGGAGTTCATGGTCGGGGTGGTGACGACCGGCGGCATGGGCGCGCTGCCGTTCCGCGACGGTCTTTCGGCAACCGGATTTCCGAGCGGTGTGCGCGGCGGTCCGATCGAGATCTTCGAATCCATGTCCACGGTCATCGTCTGGCGGAAGGAATACAGGCAAGACTCCGGTGGGGCCGGACGGACGCGCGGAGGTCTAGGGCAGGCGATCGAGATGCAGAACGGAATCGACGAGCCGTTCTATTTCAATTGCGCGTTCGAGCGCATCAAATTCGCGCCGCGCGGGTTCGATCGCGGTCTGGACGGTGCCGCCGGTTATGTCGGCTTGTCCTCCGGCAGGAAGCTGCCGGGCAAGGGGCGCCATCTGGTGCCGGTCGGCGAGCGCGTGATCATTTCATCGCCCGGCGGCGGCGGCATCGGAGATCCGCGCACGAGGGAGCGAGCCCTGGTCGAGGCGGATCTCGCAAACGGGCTGATCTCGCAGGATGCCGCGCGCAAGCTCTATGGGCTCGACGTGGCGCGGCCGGAGCCGCAACTGGTCGAGGCTGCGAAATAATGCAGGCAAGGATGGGCCAATGAGCACCAGTCTCATCGACAAGCAGATCATGTGGAGCCGCCTGATTGCGGTGGTGGAGGAACAGGCGCAGGCGCTGCAGCGCACCGCGTTCAGCACCATCGTCCGTGAATCCGGCGATCTCGCTGCCGGTGTGTTCGACGCCAAGGGACGCATGCTGGCCCAGGCCGTGACCGGAACGCCGGGTCATATCAACTCGATGGCGCTGGCAGTCGGCCATGTGATCGATCACTACCCGATCCAGACCATGCAGCCCGGCGACGTCTTCATCCACAACGATCCCTGGATGGGCACCGGGCACACCAACGACATCTCGCTGACCACGCCATGCTTTCGCGGTGACGAACTGGTCGGATTCCTGGCCTGCAACAGCCATCTGATGGACATTGGCGGGCTGGTCGACCGGCACAGCTCGACCGACGTCTTCATGGAGGGGCTGTATCTGCCCATTCTCAAGATCGTCGATGGGGGCGTGCTGAACGAATCCCTGATGGCGGTGATCCGCGCGAATACGCGCCAGCCGGTCGAGACCGTCGGCGACGTCTATTCGTTGATGAATTGCAACGACGTGGGCTGCCTGCGTCTTCTGGAGATGATGAACGAGTTCGCGCTCGAAGACCTCGATGAACTCGCAGACCACGTCATCGATGCCTCGCGCGCCGCGGTGAAGGCGCAGATCGCAAAACTTCCCAAAGGCACCTGGCATGCTTCGCTGGCACTGGACGGGCAGGGCGAGGCGATCGAACTGAAGGCCGCGCTCACCATCTCCGATGATCGCATTCACGTCGACTACACCGGCACGGTCGGCATGACCCGGCACAATTTCAACGTGCCGTATTGCTACACGCTGGCCTATACGTCCTACGCGCTCGGCTGCATCATTGCCCGCGACATTCCCAACAACGCCGGTTCGCTGGAGCCGCGCACCATCTTCGCGCCGGAAGGCTGCATCCTCAACGCCATCAAGCCGGCGGCGGTGATCTCCCGCAGCCAGGTCGGCCTGATGCTGCCGGACCTGGTGTTCGGCTGCCTGCGCCAGGCCATTCCGGACCGGGTGCCTGCGGAGGGCGCCTGCGCACTGTGGAACATCACGATCATGGGACCGCGCACCAGCCCGGCCAGGGTTGACGAGCGCTTTCAGGTTCAGATCACCACGACCGGCGGCATGGGGGCGCTGCCGTTCCGCGACGGCATGTCCGCAACCGGCTTTCCGAGCGGCGTGCGCGGTGGCTCGGTCGAAATCTTCGAATCGATGTCCACGGTGATCGTCTGGCGCAAGCATTACCGGCAGGATTCCGGGGGCGCGGGTCGCACGCGAGGTGGTCTCGGCCAGGTCATCGAGATCGAGAACACCATCGACGAGACGTTCCTCTACAACACGACCTATGAGCGGGTCGACCATCCGGCGCGCGGCGTCGATGGCGGGGACTTCGGCGCGGCCGGCATCATCCGGCTGCGGTCCGGCGCGAGGCTCGCGGGCAAGGGGCAGCACCGGATTCCGGCCGGCGACCGCGTCATCATCATGTCGCCCGGCGGCGGCGGCGTCGGCGATCCCAGGACACGCGAGCGTGCGATGATCGAGGTTGATCTCGCCCACGAGCTGATCTCTGCAGAGGCCGCCCGAGAACTTTACGGCCTGGAGCTCCCAGCGGCAGCGGAATAGCGATCGTTCCAGCGCAAATCGAGCAACCGAGGAGTGGAAAATTGGGGCAGATGAATCCAGATCGGCGTACCGTACTTGCAGGACTCTGCTCGCTGCCGGCCTTGGGCCTTGGAACGGTCATCGACCCGCGGGTCGCACGCGCAGCGAGCGGTCCGCAGAAGGGCGGCGTGCTGACCATCGTGCAGTATGGCGATCCGCCCGCGCTGCTCTCGCTGGTCAATACGGCGAGCCTCGTGCTGAGCCCCCGGATCACGGAGGGCCTGCTTCAGTTCGATCTCGACATGAAGCCGCAGCCGTTGCTCGCGACCGCATGGGACGTCGCTGCGGACGGCCTCACCTATACCTTCACCTTGCGCCAGGGCGTCAAATGGCATGACGGCCAGGAGTTCACCTCCGAGGACGTCGCCTTCTCGATCTCGGTCTTGAAGAAGCTGCATCCGCGCGGCCGGACGACCTTCGGTCAGGTCAAGGCGATCGAGACGCCGGACAAATACACGGTCGTTCTCAGGTTGGAAAAGCCGACGCCATATCTGTTGACGGCGATGTCATCGGCAGAATCGCCGATCGCACCGAAACATCGTTACGGCGATGCCGATCCGCTGGTTCATGCCAATAACACTGCGCCGATCGGTACCGGTCCCTATATGTTCAAGGAATGGGTGCGTGGCAGTCACGTCATCCTGGATCGCAATCCGAACTACTGGAACAAGGATCTGCCGTATATCGACCGGATCGTCTCGCGCTTCATTCCCGATCCGGCTGCGCGCACCGTCGCCTTCGAGGTCGGTGACGTCGATCTCGGCTACCGGACGCCGGTCCCGTATCGCGACGTCGATCGGCTGAAGGCGAACCCCAAGATCAGTTTTGACGAGAAAGGCTACGAATACGATCCGCCGAACATCATCATCCTCGAAGCCAATCTGGACAACGACTATCTCAAAGACCTCAAGGTGCGGCAGGCCATTGCTCACTGCATCAACCGGGAGGCGATCTGCAAAATCGTGTTCTTCGGCAACGCCATTCCTTCGGCCGCACCGGTCGTGCCGTACCACAAGGAATTTCACAGCGTTCAGCCGACGCCCTATCCGTTCGATGTTGCTGCCGCGAACAAACTGCTCGACGAAGCCGGATACAAGCGCCAGGGCGGCGGCATGCGATTTACCCTGACGCTGGACTACACCAGCGAAGAGCAGCGTGTGCTCGCCGAATTCCTCCGGGCAGCGGTCGGACGCGCGGGGATCGGCGTCGAGCTTCGCGGCCAGGACATGGGCACGCTCGTCAAGCGCGTCTACACCGACCGGGGGTTCGCGCTCCATCTCGCGTCGATCAGCAATCTGTTCGACCCGCAAGTGGGCGTGCAGCGCCTCTACTGGTCAAAGAACTACATCAAGGGCGTGCCGTTTTCCAACGGGACGCGTTACAGCAATCCCGAGGTCGACGAGCTGCTCGAGGCTTCGGCGGTGTCGCTCGATAAGGCGGACCGTATCGCGAAATGGAAGAAGATCCAGGAGATCGTGATGCGCGACGTGCCCAATTTCCCGATCGCACAGCCCTCCTGGCTGACCATCAGCCAAGCCAAGATCAAGGATCATACCACCGATGCCGAGGGGTTTGAAGGAACCATGGCGCGCGTCTACATCGCAACGTGACGTCGATTGAGAGGATCGGGACCTGCCGATGAAGAGTGCCTCTTCATCGCGCATGGCGCGTGCTGCAAGAGCAACTGCAAGATTTGCAGGCGACCTGAAGACGTGACGGCCTGGGCGCGCGTCCGCGAATGCGATCGGAGCGCCGATAGATTGGCGCTGTCCGGGATCGGCGCCTGGTATCCCACCGCGGTGAGTGCATGGCACACGACTTGCTTAGCTCCTTCAACAACGGAGAAAGGGAGAGGAGGGTTCCAGAGCAAGAGGTGGCAATGCGGAATGTTGATTCAAGCGCCAGATCGTCGATCGATGTCGACCGACTAAATCTGATTGCTTCGTTTGTATCGGTGGCCGAGCATCTGAGCTTCATCGCCGCCGCGAACGTGATCGGCACTTCGCCTTCGACGGTGAGCAGGAAAGTGTCGCGGCTGGAGGACGCGTTGGGATTGCGCCTGTTCGAGCGCACCACGCGGCGGGTCGCGTTGACCGAAGCCGGGCGCCTCTATCACGCACAATGCGTGCAGATATTCAATCATCTGGCCGATGCGGATGCGATGATCGCATCGCTGAATTCCGAACCGAGTGGACTGCTGCGTGTCAGCTTTCCGGTTGCATTCGGTCGGCTCAAGCTGTCCGAGATCATCAGCGAATTCCTTGACGCTTATCCGAAGGTCCGGGTTGAAGCCAACTATACCGATCGCTTCGTTGATCTGATCGAAGAATCCTACGATGCGGTGGTGCGGATCGGCAGCCTGCCCGACTCCACGCTCATCGCCCGCAAGATTTCCGACAATCGCCGGTTCGTCGTTGCATCGCCCTGTTACCTTGAGCGGCATGGCACGCCGAAGGAGCCGTCAGAGCTGGCCTCGCATCATTGTCTCAGCTTCAGCCACTACTCCGCGTCGGGCAGCGTCTGGCGCTTCAAGCGCGAGGATCGGATTGACGAAGTGAAGGTGTCCGGGGAGTTTCGATCCGACAATTCTGAAGCGATCTATGAGACCACGCTACGTCATCGCGGGATCGGTCTGGTCGCGAGTTATCTTTGCCATGAGAGTATCGAGAAGGGCGATCTGGTCCATTTGCTGCCGGAATGGACGAGCGTGCCCGAAGCGGGGGTCTACGTTGCCTACAGCAGCAGCAAGCATCTGGCGCCAAAGGTCAGGGTATTCTCGGATTTCCTGGTACAAAAATTGAAGCATGTACCCTGGTGACTGAGACGAGATTGGATCCGGTCGCGCGACGCTGCGCTCGGACAGCCGGATCCGTCACGGATGAGTCGTTGTCACTGCGGTACCAGACCGCGGTTGACCCGCGACTGAACGCCAACCAGGCCCTCGAGCTAGCGCTTCTGATTGCCGAGATGGCCAGGACAGAGCGTATCGCTGGCAAGCAGCTTCGAATGGAGGGAGGCCGCTCGGAGGGCAGGACGCATGAGAAGGCTCTGAATTGTCAGAACGGGCTCTGAGCCCGTAAGGCAAATTCGAAGACTTCCAAGCTGAATACGAGAGTTCGAACCCTCCACCCGCACCAATGATCTCGCGCGATTGCGCTCGCTGCCCCGCAGCTCTCGTCAGAGCACGACATCCCGGTTGACGTTCTTGTACAGGAGATAGACCGACTGGCTCGAGCCGGTGGGATAGAATTGCTGCGGACAGAACGAACCCATCCAGATGAAGTCATCGACCCAGATTTCGTGCCAGCTATTGCCGAGATAATACAGGCCTTGCCCCTCCAGCATGAACAATCCGTGCTCCATGATGTGGGTCTCGACGGCCGGAAAGCAGACGCCGGGCTGGAAGAACATCAGGTTCATCTCGAAATCGAACCGCAGGTCGCCCATCGGCAGCAGGTGCTTGAAGCCGCGGCCCTGGAGTCCGGTGTGGTTCGTCATCGGCATCGCTTGCTGCTGGCCGATGATGGCCGCCGGTGCCGCGATGTCCTCGGCCGTTTCATAGCGTTTCTTGAGCGCGAGAACGCGAGCAGGCGCGGTGGGAGGGCAGGACATCGTGAATGACGTGCCCGGCGGAACATAGGCAAAGCCACCTTCGGTCAGCGAGGTCGGGGCTTCGGCGCCGAGGGTGAAGTTGACGGCGCCCGACACGACGTAGAAGAAATGCTGAAGGTCGACGCAGATCGGCCGGGCCGTGCCGCCCGAGGGCTCGATCTCCAGCATGAACTGGGCAAACTCGGCGCCGAGCGACGGCGCGGCCAGAAAGCGCACGGTCGTTGACGACCACGCCGGCAGCCGGCTCTTCAGGACGCCTTCAGGCGGCACGAACGCGAAATTGCGGCCGACGGCCGCGCGGCTGTGGCCGATCGCGCCGGGACGAACGACGCCGGGTTGGGCAGGCAGATCGGTGGGATGCATCTCGGAGTCCTCAGTCAATCCGCAACAGCGCGCAGCCGCGAAGAGTCGGCGGAAGACCGGATCGATGCGACGCGTGCGAACGTGGTGTGGTTCATACCGGCTCCAGTTTGATAGTTGAGGGCGTGATGTCCCGCAACGGCGGTTGGGCGATGCCCGCCATGCCGGGTTGACCCCGGCGGCCGTTCTGTCAAAGAAGGCGGGGCTCGGTCGGAATTCGAGCCGCCGCCCCCTTGGACGGCGTCGGGAGCAGGTAGCGGACATGTCTGAGCGGATCGCTCTCATCACTGGCGTGACCGGCCAGGACGGCGCCTATCTCGCCGAATATCTGCGCTCGCCTTGTGGCAAAGCAGGACGCCGGCCGTGGCAAACGCAACCTTTGAGCTGAGAGGCAAGAGCGTCTACGTCGCCGGCCATCGCGGCATGGTCGGCAGCGCGATCGCGCGCCGGTTGATGCGGGAAGACGTCAAGCTCGTCACGGTGGACCGGCGCGAGGTCGATCTGCGCAACCAGGCCGCCGTGTTCGACTGGTTCGCGAGGACGCGGCCGCAGGTGATCTTCCTTGCCGCCGCCAAAGTCGGCGGCATCGTCGCCAACGACACGCTGCGCGCCGAGTTCATCTACGACAACATCGCGATCGCGGCGAATGTGATTGAGGCCGCCCATCGGAACGGCGCCGAGAAGCTGATGTTTTTGGGTTCCTCCTGCATCTATCCGAAGCTGGCGCCGCAGCCGCTGCGCGAGGATTCGGTCTTGACCGGTCCGCTGGAGCCGACCAACGAGCCCTATGCGATCGCCAAGATCGCGGGCATCAAGATGGTCGAGGCCTATCGCAGCCAGTACGGATGCGACTTCATCAGCGTGATGCCGACCAATCTCTACGGCCCCGGCGACAATTATCATCCTGAACTGAGCCACGTCGTTGCCGCGCTGATCCGGCGTTTCCACGAGGCGAAGCTGTCTGGTGCTAAAAACGTCGTCGTGTGGGGCACCGGCACGCCGCGGCGCGAGTTCCTCTATGTCGACGACATGGCGGATGCCTGCGTGCACCTGATGAAGACCTATTCCGGCGCAGAGCTGGTCAACATAGGCACCGGCGAGGACATCACCATCGCCGAGTTCGCGCGTGTCGTGGCCGAGATCGTCGGTTACAGCGGCAAGATCAGCTTCGACACGACGCGCCCCGATGGAACGCCGCGCAAGCTGCTCGACGTCAGCCGTCTCGAGCGGCTCGGCTGGCGCGCGACGACTTCGCTGCACGATGGATTGACGCGTGCCTACGCGGCGTATCAGGCCGACGTGAAAGGGTGACTGCGCCCCATCCGCAGTCGTGCAATCTCGAGATTCCAGTTGACGTATAAGCATCCAGGGGTTGTATTGATCCTTAGGGCATGAATTTGCGGGAGGGGAGGCCCACCTGTCACTCCGCGCGACCGCATGCGTGATGACGGCCCGTCCGGCTGGACCAGTGGCGAGTGAGGTGAGGTCATGGTGATCGCGTCAACCTGGGACACCGCGAGAGCCGATTATCGCGCCATCATCAACGAATGGCACGTGGTCCGCCGAAGCGAGGAAGTCGCGGAAGACGCCATCGTGCCGGCGTGCCTGCTTGGCGAGGATATCATCCTGTGGCGCCATGACGGCGAGGTTCACGCCTGGAAGGACTATTGCCGTCATCGCGGTGCGCGCTTGTCGCTCGGCTGGGTGAAGGACGGCTGCGTCGTCTGCCCCTACCATGGCTGGGAATACGGCACCGATGGAGCCTGCCGCCGTTACCCGGCCCATCCGACGACCCGGCCGACAAGCCGAGCCGCTGCATTCCGCCATCACGCGGTCGAGCGGTATGGATACATCTGGGTCTGCATGGGCAATCCAGTCGCCGCTGTTCCTCCGTTTCCCGTTTGGGAGGATGCGAGCTATCGCAAGGTCCAGGCCGGGCCATACTATTACAACGCAAATGCCCTTCGTGCCGTGGAGAACTTCCTCGATCCGGCGCACTTCCCGTTCGTGCACGCCAACCTGAATGGCAACCCCGATGATCCCGACGAACTCGTGGATTACGATGTCGTGCTGACGGATGAAGGCTTGCGCACGAGCGAAATCACCTTGTTTCAGCCCTACGGCGATCATCGCGGCATTCCCATCAATGCGGTCTATCATTACTACTGCTTCCGCCCCACGACGGCTTATTTCAACAAGAAGACCGGGGAGGTTGAGCGCTTCTGTACGTTCATGGCCGTCACGCCGGTCGATCTGGAAAATTGCGTGCTGCATCTGACCGCGGCGATCAACTATGGCTTTGACGTCGCCGTCGAGCAGATCGTGGCGCGCCTGGACAAGGTGTACGAACAGGATCGCGTGATCGTCGAGTCGCAACGCCCGAAGACTTTGCCGCTTCATCCCAAGGACGAGATCCACTTGAGAAGCGATCTTCTCGGCGTGGAGTATCGCCGCTGGCTTCGTGCCTTGGCGGGCGATGGACCCGATGCCGGATCGGCGCAAGAGCCGGCGGCCGAGGGCGCGGTCGCAAACTGAGTGATCGGGCGAAGCGCAACGCGCGTGACGTTGAAGACGGCGCTTTGAGCGCAGCGGGCTTCAAACGTTCCATCGCGTAAAATAACATCATGTTAGGTTTATCGAATAACTGGGTAATTGTGTTAGCCCGGCGATGGCCTATTGTCGCGACCAATCAGACACCTATCGGCAGTGACAAGCGCGCGGAGAACTCCGCAGAGCGCCCGGAGATTGCTGCCCAATTGTCAACGAAGCCCGCCAACGGGACGTCAGAAAAAACCAGTGGAGGAATTTTGAGATGACCGCGACCCGTCAGACGAGTCAGTCCAGGAAGGCTGCTGCCAGCGGCTGGATCGGTTCGGCTCTCGAATATTATGACTTCTTCATCTACGCCACCGCCGCCTCGCTGATTTTCCCGCAAATCTTCTTCCCGTCGGACAATCCCTCCGTCGCCATCGTCGCATCGCTGGCGACCTACGGCGTCGGCTACGTGGCCCGGCCGATCGGCGCCTTCGTGCTCGGACATTGGGGCGACACCCATGGCCGCAAGACCGTGCTCATCGTCTGCATGTTCCTGATGGGCATCTCGACCATGGCGGTGGGTCTTCTGCCGACCTATCAGCAGGTGGGCATTTTGGCGCCGATCCTGCTCGTCATCCTTCGCCTCGTGCAGGGTTTTGCCGTGGCCGGTGAAATCTCCGGCGCAAGCTCGATGATCCTGGAGCACGCGCCGTTCGGCCGGCGCGGCTTCTATGCGAGCTTCGCTCTTCAGGGGGTGCAGGCTGGACAGATTCTTGCGGCGGCCGTGTTCCTGCCGCTGGCGGCCTATATGCCGACCGAAGCCTTCAACAGCTGGGGCTGGCGAATTCCATTCCTGCTCAGCTTCTTCGTTATCGTCGCTGGCTACATCATTCGCCGCGAAGTCGACGAAACCCCTGCCTTTGCGCGCGAGGACGAGCGGGGAGAAACGCCGCGGTCGCCCATCGTGCAGGCCATCAAGGTGAGCTGGCGCGACATGCTCAGGGTCATCTGTATGGCCCTGATGAACGTCATCCCCGTTGTTGCGACTATCTTCGGTGCGGCATACGCGGTGCAGCCGGCCTATGGCATCGGTTTTGCCAAGGACGTCTATCTGTGGATCCCGGTCCTCGGAAACATGCTGGCGATATTCGTCATTCCCTTCGTCGGCAATCTCTCCGACAAGGTCGGCCGCAAGCCTCCGATCATCGTCGGCGCGCTTCTCTCCGGCCTGCTCGCGTTCGGCTATCTCTACGCCATCAGCATCAGGAACGTGCCGCTCGCGATCCTGTTGTCGCTGCTGATGTGGGGCGTCGTCTACCAGGGCTACAACGCGATCTTCCCGAGCTTCTACCCGGAGCTGTTTCCGACGCGCACCCGCGTGTCGGCAATGGCGATCTCGCAGAACATCGGCACGACCATCACCGCGTTGCTCCCGGCGCTGTTTGCGACCGTGGCGCCTCCCGGCTCGGCCAATATTCCCTTGACGGTCGGGGCGATCGCCTTCGGCATCACGGTCATCGCGGCGCTGGCAGCCGTCACGGCGCGGGAGACCTACCGGATCAGGATCGATGATCTCGGCAATCCCAAGGCCGTCCCGATGGCGCGCGCCGATTATGAGCGGCAGCGCGTGGAGGCGGCGAGCGGTGCGGCCGCAATTCCGACCTGACGGGAGCGCAAAGAAGCCATGCCGCTGCGATCGGTGATGTTTGCAGCGGCAGGCGACACGTGATTGCCTGGTCGAACCTTCCGCGCGCGAGCGCGATCATCATGAGGTCAAGGGATGAACCCCGTCGTCGTTGCTGTCGCCATCACCGGCTCTGTTCCGCGCAAGAAGGACAATCCGGCGGTGCCCATCCTGCCGTCGGAACAGATCGAATCGACGCAACAAGCCTTCGAGGCCGGCGCCACGCTCGCCCACATCCATGTTCGCAACGATGACGAGACGCCGTCCTCCGACCCCGGGCGCTTTGCCCTCGTGCAGGAGGGCATCCGGAAGCACTGCCCGGGAATGATCGTTCAGTTCTCGACCGGCGGGCGCGGCCGCGATCCTTCGGCGCGTGGATCGTCGCTCTACCTGAAGCCTGACATGGCTTCGCTGTCCACGGGCTCGGTGAACTTTCCGACGATCGTCTATGAGAACGGCGCTGCCCTGGTCGAGACGCTCGCCACCGGCATGAAGGCGAATGGCATCCGGCCGGAGATCGAGATCTTCGATCTGTCGCATCTGCATGGCGCTCGCCGCCTGATTGAGGCGGGGCTGATCGACGCGCGTCCGCATGTGCAATTCGTCATGGGCGTCAAGAACGCCATGCCCGCGGACGAGCACGTGCTCGACATCCTCCTGGGAGAGTTGAAACGGCTGATCCCGCAAGCGACCTGGACCGCGGCCGGGATCGGACGCCACCAGGCCGAGGTCATGGGCTGGGCGCTGGCGCGAGGCGCTGATGCAGTCCGCACCGGGCTCGAGGACAATATCAGGATCGACAAGGCGCGCCTTGCCGCCAGCAACGCCGAGCTCGTGACCATCGCCTGCGAGGCTGTCACACGCCACGGCCGGCGCGTCGCGACCGCGGCCGAGGCGCGATCCTTGCTCGGGCTCGTGGGATAAGGGCTGCTGCCTCCTGCTGACATGCTCCCGGCCGCGTTCTGCCATTCGGCAGCCGGAGTTCCCGCGCGCCGACTCTACGGGTAGACAGCGTCCACAGGCGCGCTCTGCGCCTGCCGGGCAGGCGACGTTTGGAATGCGGTTTCTGAAATCTGACAGCAGGCTCATCGGGGTCCTGCTGGTGCTTGCAATCACCCAGCTCATCGGATGGGGTACGATTGGCCTTCCGGCCGTCGTCGGCCGCGACCTTGCGGACGGTCTCGGCATGAGCCTGCCGGCGGTATTCGCGGGCAGTTCGGTCCTTTATGTCACGATGGGGCTGTGTGCGCCCTGGCTTTCCAGGGCCTTCGGGCGGCACGGCGCACGCAAAGTGATGATGGTGGGCACGGTTGTCTCCGCGCCCGGCTATGTCGTCCTGTTTTTCGCGCACGAGCCGATGCTCTATTTCGCCGGCTGGGTCATTCTCGGCATGGGCGGCAGCGCGACGCTCTCGACCGGCGCCTATATCATGCTGAACGAGGTCGCAGGGCGGGGCGCCAAGAACGCCATCGGCGGGCTGATGCTGGTGACGGGTCTCTCCAGCAGCATCTTCTGGCCGACCACGTCGTTCCTGAGCGGCCATTTCGGCTGGCGCGGCACCTGTCTCGTCTACGCGGCGATGCTGCTGCTCATCAACCTGCCGCTCTACGCGTTCGTCGCACCGCGCCGGAATATTGCGAAGGACGATGGTGGCGAGCTGGCCAAGGCCGCGCCGCCGCCTGCGATTCCCCGGAGCACTTTCGGTCTCGTCGTGGCCGCGATCACGATGAACGCTTTCGTCAATTTCGGTATCGGCGCCATCTTGATCGAGCTGCTCCGGGCGGAGGGGCTGGCGCCGGGGCAGGCGCTCGCCTTCGGATCGATGCTCGGCGTGATCCAGGTAAGCGCCCGCGGGCTGGATCTGCTCGGCGGCGGGCGCTGGGACGGGATCACGACCGGGCTCGTCGCCGGAACGGCGCTGCCGGTAGCCATGCTGCTGCTGATGATGAGCGAGGGCGCGACCTGGGCGGTGGCGGTCTTCATCCTGCTCTATGGCGCCGGCAGCGGCGCGATGGCGGTGGCGCGGGCGACGATCCCGCTGGTGTTCTACGACCAGGCGGAGTTCGCCAAGGCGATGTCGATGATCGCGCTGCCGCTCAATCTGGCCTCCGCCATCTCGCCGCCGCTCCTCGTCGGCCTGCTCACCCAGTTCGGCAGCCGTGGCGCGCTCGGTCTCACCTTTGTCTTCTCCTGCGCGACGGTGCTGATCCTGGTTCTGCTCGGCCGGCGCCGGCCGCAGGTGGCCGCGGCGGCCGCGACCTGAGCCCTGGCAGGTAATATTCGCAGTGCGGAAAATCACCGCGGCGGCCCGTCTCCGCTGCGGGGCAGCGGATGGCCGTATGCCCGGCATGCAGTGCTCAGGGGCTGAAAATGGTGTATCCGCAAGGAGCGCGGCCCGCGATCTCGCCGCCGCGCCAAGATTCAGTTCCCGGAGGAAATCGCATGTCGGCCCTGCCGCTCTCAGGCATCAAGATCCTTGACCTTACCCGCGTGCTTGCCGGGCCGTTGTCGGCCCAGATGCTGGGCGATCTCGGCGCCGAGGTGATCAAGATCGAGCGGCCGGGCACCGGCGACGATGCGCGCGCGTTCGGCCCGCCTTATCTGACCGATCCCGAAGGCAAGGCGAACAACAACAATTCGTTCTACCTCTGCGCCAACCGCAACAAGAAGTCGGTCACGGTCAACATCGCCAAGCCCGAGGGGCAGGCGATCATCCGCGAGCTTGCCAAGGATGCCGACGTCTTCATGGAGAACTACAAGGTCGGCGATCTCAAGCGCTATGGCCTCGACTACGAGACCATCAAGGCGATCAACCCCGGCATCATCTATTGCTCGGTGACCGGCTTCGGCCAGACCGGCCCTTACGCGCCGCGCGCCGGCTATGACGCGATCCTGCAGGCGATGGGCGGCCTGATGAGCGTCACTGGCCATATCGACGGCGAGCCGGGCGAGGGCCCGATGAAGGTCGGCCCGTCGATCGTCGACTACATGACCGGCATGAACACCTCGATCGGCATTCTCTCGGCGCTCTATCATCGCGACGTCAATGGCGGGCAGGGGCAGCACATCGACGTCTGCCTGTTCGATACCGTCATCGCCTCGCTGTCGCACTGGCTGCAGATCTTCCTCGTCAACGGCAAGATGCCGCCGCGCCGCGGCACCTGGGGCAATGGCGGCATGCCGGCCGGCGTGTTCCGCTGCACCGACGGCGAACTGATGCTGGTGGTCGGCAATGACGGCCAATTCCAGCGCACCTGCGCCGTGCTCGGCGAGCCCGAGCTCGCGAACGACAAGCGCTTCGTCAAGAACAACGACCGCGTCGTGCACGGCAAGGAGATCATGGCGATCTTCGCCGGCCTGTTCCTGAAGAAGCCGGTGGCCTACTGGCTGGAGAAGCTCGAGGAGGCCGGCGTGCCGTCAGGCCCGATCAACAATTTCGAGCAGGTATTTGCCGATCCGCACGTGCAGTCGCGCGGCATGCGGGTGAAGGTCGAGCATCCCTTCGAGCCCGATCTGTCGCTGATCCGCAACGCCGTGACCCTCTCGGGCACCCCGATCAAGGACTACCGCGCGCCGCCGCTGCTCGGCGAGCACACCCAGGAGGTGCTCGGCGGCAAGCTCGGCTATGATGCCGGCAAGATCGAGCAGCTGAAGCAGCAGGGGATCATTTGATTTCCATGACATCAGGCAAAACCATCATCACCTGCGCGATCACGGGCAACCTCACCAAGCCGGAGCAGTCGCCATATCTGCCGATCACGCCTGAGCAGATCGCGACCTCCGCGCTGGAAGCGGCCGAAGCCGGCGCCGCCATCGCCCATATCCATGTGCGTGATCCCGCCACGGGGCGGCCCTCGATGTCGATCGACCTCTACCGCGATGTCGTGGACCGCATCCGCGCCCGCAACAAGAGCCTCGTCATCAACCTCACCACCGGCCCCGGCGGGCGTTTCGTGCCCTCGATCGAGGATCCGCGCGTCGCCGGTCCCGGCACCACGCTGCTCCAGCCCGAAAAGCGCGTCGAGCATATCGAGCTGCTCAAGCCCGACATTTGCACGCTCGACCTCAACACCATGAATTCCGGCGGCGAGGTCGTGATCAACACGCCGCGCAACGTCCGCATCATGGCGGAGCGGATGAAGGCGGCCGGCGTGATGCCGGAGATCGAGCTGTTCGATTCCGGCGACTGCCATCTGGCGCGCGACATGTTCGCGGACGGCTCGCTGAAGGGGCCGGGCCTGTTCTCGCTCGTGCTCGGCGTCAAGTACGGCTTCTCCGCCACGCCCGAGACGATGTTCTACGCCCGCAGCCTGCTGCCGCCGGGTGCGATCTGGTCCGGCTTCGGCATCGGCCGCGCCGAATTCCCGATGGTGGCGCAGGCCTGGCTGCTCGGCGGCCATGTCCGCGTCGGCATGGAGGACAATCTCTACATGTCCAAGGGCGTGCTGGCGAAGACCAATGCCGAGCTGGTCGCCCATGCCGCCGGGATCCTGAAGAGCTTGGGCGCGACGGTTGCGACCGCGCAGGATGCGCGCGCGATGCTCGGGCTCGCCTGAGCGCGCTCAGTCCCGCTGCTCCCGCCACACGCATTTCGCTGCCTCGCGAAAATCCGAGGGGCGGCTGCCGAAATGGCGGCGGAAGGCGCGGTTGAAATAGGAGACGTCGCCAAAGCCGCTCTCATGCGCGATCTGCGCGATGTTGAGATGGCCGAAGCTTCGGTCGACCAGCATGCGGTGGGCCTTGGCCAGCCGCTCGGCGAGCACGAAGGCGGAGAACGACGAGCCGTCCTGCTCGAACAGTTTTCGGACGTAGCGCGGTGAGATGCCGTGGCGGATGGCGATGGCCTCGGTCGAGAGCTCGCTGTCGCCGATCCCCTTCAGGATGTCCGACTTGATCGCGGTCAGCCGGGCCGCGGTGCCGCCGCGCAGGCGCGCAAGCTCGGCATAATCGCCATGGGCACCGAGCGCGAGCGCGGCGAGGTCGAGCAAGTGCTCGGAGGCGCTGCGTGCGATCGCGGGATCGGCGGCGGAGGCATCGTTCGCGACGATGTCGGCGTAGCGGGCGAGCAGACGCAGGGCTGCGTTGGAGCTGGGGATCGGCCGGCCGAACGCCTGGGTGTAGTGCGGCGCGCGGCGGGCGATGACGGGCAGCGCGCAGATCAGCGTGACGAAGCTGCCCTCCGTCAGCATCGTGCTGGTCGATGGCTCCAGCGGCGCGATCACGCTGGCGCTGCCGACGCCTGAGATCAGCTCCTTGCCGAACTGGGTGGCGCTGGCGCGGCCCGAGCGCAGCATGCTGATGACGACGAAGTCCTTTGCCCGCGTCGCGAGCTCTTTGGAGGCGCGGTAATGCGCCGGCGAGCGCGAGCCTGCGGCGATGCCAACGCTGGGAAGCTGGCTGAAGGTCACGTCGGCGTGGAACGGGGTGTCTCCGATCGGCTCGATGTCGACGGCGGCGATGCCGCGTCCGTAGACCTCGCGCCACATCTGCAGGCGCTTGGTGTCCGGAAATGCGTCGGTGGAGATACGTGCGCGCCGAAGCGATCCTGTGTCCTGCATTGGCCCCCGCCAGAAAACATCGCGTCGAGCCCTTTGACGCACTGTGCCGCCATCGCGTTCGAAGCTGTTCCGTCTAGGACAAAAATTTCCCCGCGATGGTGGCGCGGGCGCAACAGCGCTGTGAAGAAAACTCACGGTTGTGCCGCCTGGTCCGATGCGGTGCCGCCGGGGCCAAGACAGTCGGAACCTGCCCGGGTGATGTGAGCGCGTGGCTGCTTCGGCCACAATTCGACAAGACCCGGGAATGCCTCATGAAAACGACGATCGGCCGGACGCGCCACACCCAGTCAAAGGCGACATCTCGCGCGAGGCGGTCCTTGGCCGCGCTGACCGTCGTGGCGTCGCTGCCGGCCGTCGTCAGCCTGGCGCCAACGCCGGCCATGGCCGCCTGCGTGCAGGCCGGCAATGTCGTCACCTGCAGCGGGGCGACCAGCACCCCCTTCGGCACCGGCGCCGAGACCAATTTGGCCGTGACCGTTCAGTCCGGTGCGTCGATCACGGTCCCCTCGTCCACGATCGCGATCTATCTCGCCACCGGGAACACCGCGACCAACAATGGTGCGATCTCGGTCGGCTACACCGCTGTCGGCATGGTCGGGACCGACAACAATTTCTTCACCAATGCCGGCACGATCGCGATCGGCTCCGCTTCGACCGGCATCTTCATGCTGGGCAGCGACAATACGGTCTCCAACTCGGGTTCGATCAGCGGCTCGACGGCCATGAGCGTCGGCATCGACGTGCTCGGCGCCGGAAATTCCGTCACCAACACCGGCTCCATCGTGCTGACCGACACCGGCTCGACCGGCATCTCCGCCAACGGCACCGGCAACACCATCCTGAACTCCGGCACCATCACGATCGGCAGCGCCAGCGGCACCAACGGGCAGGCCATCTTCCTGCTGACGTCGAACAATTTCACCAACAGCGGCACCATCAACGCTGCCGGCGATAATAGCATCGGCGTCAGCGTCTGGGACAACGGCAACACCATCACCAACACCGGCACGATCCTGGCGAGCGGCCCCAACAGCCTCGCCATCGGCATCAACGGCACCGGCAATACGCTGGTCAACAACGGGACGATCAGGGCCGGGACCAACAACCAGGTGTTCTTCTCCTTCGGCGCCACCGGCAACACCATCATCAACAACGGCACGATCGACGGCGGCATGTTCTTCATCGGCACCGGCAACAGCCTCACCAACAACGGGCTGGTGACGATCAGCGATCCGGCGACGGTGATGTCGCCCAGCAACATCATGTTCGGCGGCACCTTCACCCAGAGCGCGCAGGGCACGCTGGCGCTCCGCGTCGACAATGCCGGCAATCGCGACGGCCTTTTTGCCAACGACGCCGTCCAGCTCGGCGGCACTTTCCGGGCCGTGGTCCAGGCCGGCCTCTATCAGACCACGACGACCTATACAGACGTGGTGCAGACCTCCGGCGCGGTCACGGGGCAGTTCGCCAACGTCACCTCGACCTCGGCCTTCCTCAAGGCGACGGCGACCTACAATACCAATTCTGTCGACGTCACCCTGACCCGCCAGGGCTTTGGCGCGGTCGCGGGGGAGACGGCCAACCAGCGCGCAGTCGGCAACGCGCTCGAGGCGGGCTATTCGCCCGCGCTCACCGGCACCGCGGCGGCGTTCTATTCGCAACTGCTGATGACCGGCTCGGCGGGCGTGTTCGACAGGCTCTCGGGCGAGGGCACCAGCGGCACGCAGAACACCGCCTTCGCCGCCGGCGGCCTGTTCGGCCAGAGCATGGACGGACAGATGAATGCCTGGCGCGCCGGCGGCCGCTTGGGTGCGGCGGGATCGGGCGCGCTCGGCTATGCCGAGGCGCGGCCGGTAACCTCCGCGTTCAATGCGCTGAAAGCGCCGCCGCTGGTGCAGCCGCAATGGCACGCCTGGGCCTCCGGCTTCGGGGCGAACCAATCGCTTAACGGCGATGCGGCAACCGGCAGCGCCGGCTTCAGCGACCGCATTGCCGGCGGCTCGGCGGGCGTCGATCATCTCCTCAATCCGGACCTGCTGGTCGGCATCGCCGCCGGCGGCTCGAGCGCCACGTTCGACGTCCGCGATCGCGCCACCTCGGGCCGGCTCGACGGCGCCCATGTCGGCGCCTATGCGATGCAGCGCTTCGGCGGAACCTATGTCTCGGCGCAGCTCGCCTACAGCCATTTCAACAACACGACGACCCGCACCATCAGCGGCGTCGGCGCGGACGAGATCGCCAAGGGCTCGTTCGGCAGCGACCAGCTCGGCGGCCGGCTGGAACTCGGCCACACCTATGACTTCGGCACGGTCGCGGTGACGCCGTTCGCCGCGCTGCAGGCCGCACGGCTGTGGCAGGCGGGCTATACCGAGACCAGCGTCACTGGCGCTGGGCCCGGTGTGCTCGGCCTCAGCTATGCCGCGCGCGACGTCTCCTCGCTGCCGCTGTTCCTCGGTAGCAAATTCGATGCACGGTTCGATCTCGGCAATGGCATGATGTGGATGCCGTTCGCCAATGTGGCCTGGGTCCACGAGTTCTCGCCGTCGCGCGGCGTCACCGCGGCGCTGGTGTCGCTGCCGGCATCCGCCTTCACCGTCGAGGGCGCGCGTGCGGCAAGCGATGCTGCCCGCGTCGAGCTCGGCTCGCGGCTGGCACTCAACGCCTGGGCGGAACTGTCGGCGCGCTTTTCCGGCGAGTTCTCGAATGTCGGCCAGAGCTATGCCGGCACGGGATCGCTGCGCATAAGCTGGTGACGTCAGCATGACGTGCGTGCGGCTTATGCGAGGCTTGCGCGCAATCCCCAGATAAACCCGATCCGTACTCGCACAGGCTTCCGCTTCGCGCCCGACTCAGATTCGATCTCCTCACTGAGTGCGGGAGGGAATTGGAATGTCGTACACGATCGGGTTTCAGGCGAAGGATCAGAAGGCCATTCTGGCGACCGAGGCTCCGACGGCCAACCAGGCCGTCGCGATCATTGCCGCGCTGCGGCAAAGCGCCGACGAAATCAAGTTCATCCGCTCGCCGCAGGAAGGCGAGATGGGTATCGAGATGCTGCTGCTGCTCGCCAAGGAAGAGGCCGAGGAGATGCCGCAGCGGGGCTGATCCCGCGACCACACTTCGATCAGAAGCGAAGCATGCCGGCTACAGAATAATGTAGTCAGCTGGCAGTCTCGCTTGAACCGAAGGTGGTCTCTCATGAAACGCGAAGCGCTCCGCGTCGAACCGATCTCGACGTTCCTCGACCGCTGGAAGGCGCCGACGTCGCCGGTCACGCGCGCCGGCAACATGATCTTCGTCGCCGGCCTGCCGCCGTTCGACCCGGAGACGGGCGAACTCGCGCAGATGCCGATCGAACGGCAAAGCGAGATCATCATGGAGCAGATGAAGCTGTGCCTTCAGACGGCCGGCGCCTCGCTCGACAACGTCATGAAGTGCAACGTCTACTGCACCTCGACGAAACACTTCGCCGCGTTCAACGCGGTCTATGCGCGCTATTTCCCTGAGGATCCGCCGGCGCGGATCTTCGTCTGCACGCCGGAATGGTTCGGCCCCTTCGACGTCGAGATCGACTGCATCGCGATGATGTGAGGGGTGGCGTTACTTCACCTCTTTCCGCAAGCGGGGGCGAGGGAGCGCACCGCCGCCTAACGCGCGGCGACCTTCGATGGCGCCTTCGCCTCGTTGCGTCCCGCCGTCAGCGCCATCGTCGCCACGCTGACGACGCGCGCGACCACGTCCTCGACGTCGTCGAGGTCGCATTTGCCTTCCGACAGTTTGGTCAGGCGCTCGCTCTCGCGGATGGTGTGGTGGGCCATGGCGAGCGCGAAGTTCAGGCCCCAATAGATGTCGACGTCGCTGCGGTCGGGCAGGGAGCGGCGCATCGCGCCTACGAATTTGCGCAGATGGTCGATCTCGCGGTTCTTGATGCGGCGGATCGGCGGCACGGATTCGATCGAGGCGCGGATCATGAAGCGCGCCGCGGTGGAGCGCTGGTTCTCCGGCCCGAGGCAGCCGCGCAGCGTCGGCCCGACGAGGGCGCGCAAGATCACCTCGATCGGCGCGCGGCCGCCGCCTTCTTCTTCCGCCGCCTTCAGTTCGCGCAGACGCTCGCGGTTGGTCGCGATCGAGCGCGTGACAAATAATTCCGCGATCAGTTCGTCCTTCGAGCCGAAATGATAGTTCACCGCGGCCAGATTGACATTCGCCTCCGCGACGATGTCGCGCAGCGTCACGTCGCCAAAGCCGCGATCGGCGTAGAGCCGTTCGGCGGCGGCGAGAATGGCAGACCTCGTATGATCGCTGGCCATGGATTTGCCCTCGGGGAGGGGAGTTGCAATTCAAACAGTTGTATGAAACTATCGTTTGAAGGCCGGGAAAAGTCAATCCGCAATCGGGACTCGTTCGCAACTGGCGAAAAGGTTCCGGAGCGTTTCGCAAGCCGCATCCGTGCTTGCGGGCCGCGTGCGGCGGGAGGACAGTCCGGCGCAAAAACGATCAGCGAGAGAGAAACGAGGAGCGTCCCATGGATTTCGATCTGTCCCCCAAGCAGAAGGAATGGCTCGACCGCGTGCGGTCCTTCATGGCCAAGCACGTGCGTCCAGCGGTGCCCGTCTATGACGAGCAGGATCGCACCGGCGAGCGCTGGAAGGTGATTCCGATCCTGGAGGACCTCAAGAAGAAGGCGAAGGCCGAAGGCCTCTGGAACATGTTCATGCCGCCGTCCGAGCACGAGGACGACGAATTCCGCGGTGCGGGATTGACCAATCTCGAATACGCGCTGCTGTCGGAAGAGATGGGCCGCATCAGCTGGGCCTCGGAAGTGTTCAACTGCTCCGCGCCCGACACCGGCAACATGGAAGTGTTCATCCGCTACGGCTCCAAGGAGCAGAAGCGCAAATGGCTGCGTCCGCTGATGGACGGCGAGATCCGCTCCGCCTTCCTGATGACGGAACCGGCGGTGGCTTCGTCCGACGCCACCAACATCGAGACCCGCATCGAGCGCGATGGCGATCACTACGTCATCAACGGCCGCAAATGGTGGTCGTCCGGCGTCGGCGATCCCCGCTGCAAGATCGCGATCCTGATGGGCAAGACCGATTTCAAGGCGGCCAAGCATCAGCAGCAGTCGCAGATCCTGGTTCCGCTCGACACCCCGGGTATCAAAGTCGAGAAGATGCTGCCGGTGTTCGGCTTCGACGATGCGCCGCACGGCCATGCCCAGGTGCTGCTCGAGAACGTCCGTGTGCCCAAGGAGAACATCCTGCTCGGCGAGGGCCGCGGCTTCGAGATCGCGCAGGGCCGCCTTGGACCTGGCCGTATTCATCACTGCATGCGCACCATCGGCAAGGCCGAGGAAGCGCTGGAGAAGATGGTGAAGCGGCTCACCTCGCGCACCGCGTTCGGCAAGAAGATCGTCGAGCACTCTGTGTGGGAGCAGCGCATCGGCGATGCCCGCACCAACATCGAGATGACGCGTCTTCTCTGCCTGAAGGCCGCCGACATGATGGACAAGGTCGGCAACAAGACCGCGCAGGCCGAGATCGCCATGATCAAGGTCGCGGCGCCCAACATGGCGCTGAAGATCATCGACGAGGCGATCCAGTCCTTTGGCGGCGCCGGTGTCTCCGATGACGCAGGCCTTGCCAAGGACTACGCCCACATCCGTACCCTCCGTCTCGCCGACGGTCCGGACGAGGTGCACAATCGCGCCATTGCACGGCTCGAAGTTCGGAAGTATGCAAACTCTTCCAGTCACTAAGAGGGAGAGCCAGGCGGCGCTCCCGATTTGAAGAAACGACAGGGCATGGTCCCATTCGGAATGACCGCTTGACGCAAGTGCGTCAGCGGTTACCGATTAGGATCATGCTCGACCTGCACAAGGTCAGGACTGAAGAGGGAGCGTCACCGTGGCTGACGGCGTCAGGAAAGACGAAGAATTCTCGGGCACCAAGCCGGTCGAGGAGCGTCATCGCTTCGACGAGCTGCGCCTCGAGGCGTGGATGCGCGAGCACGTCGAAGACTATGAGGGTCCGCTGGTCGTCCTCCAGTTCAAGGGCGGTCAGTCCAACCCGACCTATCGCCTGAACACGCCGAAGCGCTCCTATGTGATGCGCAGAAAGCCGTTCGGCAAATTGCTGCCGTCGGCGCACGCGGTCGATCGCGAATACCGCGTCATCGCAGCCCTTGGAAAACAGGGTTTTCCGGTCGCGCACGCTTATGCGCTGTGCCAGGACGACAGCATCATCGGCGCTGCCTTCTACATCATGTCGATGGAAGAGGGCCGTGTGTTCTGGGATCCGACGCTGCCGAGCCAGGACAACGATGCGCGCCGCAAAATCTTCACCAGCAAGATCGAGACGCTGGCGAAACTCCACATGTACGATCCGGTCGCGATTGGCCTTGGCGATTTCGGCAAGCCCGGCAATTATTTCGCGCGGCAGATCGACCGCTGGACCAAGCAGTACCGCGCGTCCGAGACCCAGCACATTCCCGAGTTCGAGAAGGTCGCCGAATGGCTGCCGAAGACCGTGCCGGAACAGGCGCGCGTCTCGATCGTTCACGGCGACTATCGCCTCGACAACATGATTTTCCACGCGACGGAACCGCGCGTGCAGGCCGTGCTCGACTGGGAGCTGTCCACGCTCGGCGATCCCATGGCCGACTTCACGTACCTGCTGATGCAGTGGATCATGCCGGGCCTCGATGGCGTCGACCTCAAGGCGCTCAACATCCCGAGGGTGGAAGAGGCCGCGCAGATCTATTGCAACGTCACCAAGATGACGGTGCCCGATCTCAATTGGTATTTCGCCTACAATCTGTTCCGCCTCGCCGGCATCACCCAAGGCATCGCCGGCCGTGTCCGCGACGGCACCGCCGCCAACGCCAAGGCGCTGGAGTCAGCCAAGCGCACCGTGCCGCTGTCGAAGGCATCATGGGAATACGCGCAGAAGGCGGGCGCGGTATAGGAACAACAAGGGCGCGGCCGATGGCCGCGCCCTTTTTGCTTTTGGCGACCTTCGCGCATGCTTGCTCCGCTCTCGTGTCCCGGACGCGCAGCAGCGTGCAACGCTGCTGCGCAGAGCCGGGACCCAGTCACGTCGCCAGGGTATTCAGTTCATCGGTAAGATCGCGCCAATCCGGATTGAGCTCTTCGATCAGCTTGAGCTTCCACGCCCGCCGCCAACGCTTCAGCGTATGCTCGCGCGCTCGCGCCTCGAGAATCGACTCGAAAGTTTCGAAATAGACCAGCAGCGTCACATCGTACTGCCGCGTGAAGCCGGGGATGAGCTTGGCCTTGTGCTCGCTCAATCGGCGAACCAAATCGTTCGTTACTCCGATGTAGAGAGTCCCGTTTCGCTTGCTCGCAAGGATGTAAACGAAGTAGGGCATTGCTGTGCAACCAGCGCTTATGAGTTATTCGACTTAAGATTGCATATTTGAATGGCGTCGCCAAGCGCCTCTGGGTCCCGGCTCTGCGGAGCGTCACTTCGTGCCGCACCGCGTCCGGGACACGAGACCGGATTTCTTGACGCCTATAACGTCCTCTTAGGCTGGGGGCCGGCCTCGCTCTCGTGTCCCGGACGCGCTGCAACGCGTAGCGTTGTGGCGCAGAGCCGGGACACAGCCAACTACGAACTCCCGCTACTCCTTCGCACAATACGCGATCAGCTTCTCCACGAAGCCCGCGCATTTCTCCAGCTCCGCCATCTCGACGAACTCGTCCGGCGTGTGTGCCTGGGCGATCGAGCCCGGGCCGATCACGACCGAGGGGATGTCGGCCATGCTCGCGAACAGGCTGGCTTCCGTGCCGAAGGCGACCTTGGCGTGGTCGTTGCGGCCGGCGAGGCTCTTGGCCAGCGTGACGATCGCGGCGTCGGCTTTCGTGTCGAGCGCGGGGTAGTCGAGGATCTCCTCGAAATCGATGCCGCATTCGGGATGTCTCGCCTTCATCGCGGGCTCAAGCTCGGCCTTGGCCCAGGCGACGATCGCATCCGTCACCTCGCGCGACTCCGTGATGCCGATGCCGCGGCATTCGAAATCCACCGTGCAGGTGTCGGGCACGATGTTCAGCGCGGCGCCGCCATGGACGATGCTGGTGAGCAGCGTCGAATGCGGGACGTCGTAGAGGCTGTTGCGCTCGGCCTGGCCTGCGAGCTTCACGGCACGGCGGCGGATCTCGACGATCAGCTCGGCGGCATATTCGATCGCGTTGACGCCGTCGGGCGCGATCGAGGAGTGGCGGGCAAGGCCGTGGAACGTCGCGCGCACGCCGTGCTTGCCCTTGTGGCCGATGATGACCTTCATCTCGGTCGGCTCGCCGATGAAGGCGCCGAGCGGCTTGACCTTCTTCTTCGCGACCTCGTGCAGCATCGGCCGCACGCCGACGCAGCCGATCTCCTCGTCATAGGAGATGGCGAGATGGATCGGCGTTGCGAGCTTCGCCTCCAGCATCTCGGGCACCATCGCGAGGCACACCGCGACAAAACCCTTCATGTCGGTGGTGCCGCGGCCGTAAAGCTTGCCGTCCCGCTCGACCAGCTTGAACGGATCGTGGCTCCAGTCCTGGCCGACAACAGGCACGACGTCGGTGTGGCCCGACAGCACGAGGCCCGGCCGGTCCTCCGGCCCGATCGTGACCCACAGCGAGGCCTTCTGCCCCGTTGCATCGACGATGCGTTCCCCCTTGACGCCGAGGAAGGCGAGATAGCTCTCGATATGCGCGATCAGGGGGAGGTTGGTGCGATCGCTGATCGTGTCGAAGCCGACGAGGTCGGCGAGCAGATGGCGGATGCGATCGGGTCTGGAACTCGGGAAGATCGGGTTTGGCATTGTCTTTTCTGTCGGAGATTGCAGAGGCTGAGGTTGCTTGCACGAACCATACCAACGCAGGGGCTGGTGGCGCAAATCAACACAGGCGCGCGGGTCCGTAGCGCGTGGCCGTAGCCCGGGTGAGCGAAGCGATACCCGGGGCCGCTCGCACCGTCGATCCCGGATGTCGCTTCGCTCATCCGGGCTACGAGACCTTGCGTTGCCCGTCGAGGCTGAGCAAGAATTGGTTTGTTGGCTGTCCTAGGCCGTAGCGAACCGGGCGATTGCGATCTGGGGCTGGAATATTCGCCAAGAGGTCG
>JAESFI010000120.1_pt1 | contig 69479 bp, 59 predicted proteins | sample 9269361 | NCBI WGS metagenome assembly JAESFI01 (sample SAMN14504119, study PRJNA617095) | algae metagenome | isolation source: Brasilonema angustatum HA4187-MV1 and co-occurring heterotrophs from moss... | place: USA: Manoa Valley, Honolulu, Hawaii | collected 2009-07-20
CCTAAATCCGTAACTTCTTGCGTGGAAGGTTGCTTCGTGTGCTGGTTCTAATGCGTATTTTGCAAGGCATTGCCATGCTCTATCTGCAATAGTAGGTACTTTCAGTATTCGGTACGTTCCGTCCTTTGTCGTGACACTTGGTCAAGTAAACTTGCAGATGTACCAGAAGCTACAAGAAGCCCTCAACCACTCAGGCTCGTACATGAGAAGCAACGCGGCATCTGCTTTGGGTAATATTGGCAACTCCCGAGCAGTGGATGCTTTAATTGCTGCTCTCAACCACTCAGACTGGTACGTAAGATGCAAAGCGGCACAAGCTTTGGGTAAGATTGGCTCCTCCCAAGCAGTGGATGCTTTAATTGCTGCCTTCAACGACTCAGACTCGAACGTGAGATGGAACGCGGCATATGCTTTGAGTAAAATTGACTACTCCCAAGCAGTGGATGCTTTAATTGCTGCCTTCAACGACTCAGACTCGGATCTGAAATGGAAGGTGGCAGAAGCTTTGTGTAAGATTGGCTCCTCCCAAGCAGTGGATGCTTTAATTGCTGCTCTCAACCACTCAGACTCGGACGTGAGATGGAACGCGGCATATGCTTTGAGTAAAATTGACTACTCCCAAGTAGTAGATGCTTTAATTGCTGCCCTCAACCACTCAGACTCGGACGTGGGATGGAAGGTGGCAGAAGCTTTGGGTAAGATTGACAACTGGCAAGCAGTAGATGCTTTAATTGCTGCCCTCAACCACTCAAACTCAGACGTGAGAAGGTACGCAATATATGTTTTGGGTAAGATTGACAACTGCCAAGCAGTGGATGCTTTAATTGCTGCTCTCAACCACTCAGACTCAGACGTGAGAAGGTACGCGGCAGAAGCTTTGGGTGAAATTGGCTCCTCCCAAGCGGTGGATGCTTTAATTGCTGTTCTCAACCACTCAGACTGGTACGTAAGATGCAAAGCGGCAGAAGCTTTGGGTGAGATTGGCAATCCAGAAACTTTGGCAAAGCTGATCCAATTTCCTGAAATAAACATTTATGATAGTGACATATTTATCTCAGCAAGGACATTAGCGGTTCGATTCAGCAAGCAAGGACTACTCAGCAAGCGGGGCAAGCCTTTGATTCCCGTCTATCCTGAGTTAGTGAAATTCATACCGATATGGGCATTTGTGAAGCGCCACATACGATTTTAGATTTTGTCTTTTCGCTTTTTGATTTAGATTGATTTAATGCTTGTCATTGCGTTAGCGCAGCGTGCCCGGAGGGCATACGTAACGGAGTGAAGCGAAGCAATCGCAAGTGCTTGGGATTGCTTCATTGCGCTTCGCTCCATTCGCAATGACATATCACAAGTATTTTGCTGGATATGATATCAAGGGGCGATGCTCCAGAGGAGCCGCTGAGCGTAAAGCGCACGCTACGCGAACGCGATCGCACAAAAGACTTATCACAACTTCAGGGAAACACCTTAGACAAATCAACAGATAAATCCGGGAAACCAGGGAGAGTCACAACAGCATGAGGCAAAAAAATCTGCTTGTTCGCATAGCCAAAGTTGCCTTGCAAGTCTTGATAGGGCTGAGTGTAAACTTCCAAACAACTTGCCACCAAATTGAATATCCAGTAATTTGAAATTCCAGATTCTGCGTAGAGTGGTAACTTCACTTCCTGATCATACTTGAGCGTAGCATCTGCAACTTCAGCCACTAGCAAAATATCTGCTTCTTGAGGATGTGCTGCTAGGTAATCGTCAGGACGATAACGCGCTATCACCAAGTCCGGTTCTGGTTCACTATTTGTAGCTAGAGTAATCGGTTCCTGTCCTCGGACTATTGCCTGTCCTTGTAGGAGTATTATCAATTCTCTAACCAAGCGTGTATTGCAAACAGTATGAGGCGTTCCTTTAGCTACCATCTGCATGAGTTCTCCGCGAATTAACTCTACCCGGTCATTTTCTGTAAGAAACCCCAACTCAATTAGGCGGTGATAGTCAGCTATTGTAAAACGTTTGGGAGTAACCGCTGCAAAAGTAGCCATACACAGACAACCACTTAGAAATAGGAATTTTGGCTATAAAAACTAGTCTAGCTTGAACAAAAAAACTGATTGTGATAGTGCTGGGTGCGGAGTGTGGGTTAAATGGAAAAACACTCTTTTCACGCCCTTCGGGTTCGCCAGTCGCCTACGGAGGGAAACCCTCCTGCAGCGCTGGCTCCCCTACACCCTTACACCCTTACAGCCCTATACCCCCTGTGTTTCTTGAAAGCAGATTAGTTCCCCATACCCAAAAGCGCCTTAACCGATCGCCCGATATTTGTTGGCTGCATCGCATCGATTGCAGCGGTGGGTTCATAACCGCAATGTACCATGCAATCTCTACACTTGGGATTTTTGCTAGCCTGACCGTATTGACTCCAGTCGGTTTTATCTAATAGTTCTTGGAAAGTTTTGTAGTGACCTTCATTTAGAAGATAACAAGGCTTTTGCCAACCAAGAACACTATAGCTGGGACTACCCCAAGGAGTACAATCGTAGTCTTTCTCACCAATGAGAAAATCTAAAAACAATGGGCTATTAATAAAATCCCAGTTTTTCTTGCCTGCTTTGTAGGGAGCAAAAATTTGCCGGAAGAGTGCCCGTGTTTGTTCGCGTTTGAGAAAATGATCTTGATCCGGTGCCCATTCGTAACTATAGCCAGGGGAGATCGTCATCCCATCAACACCTAGGGAGGTGAGCAAATCAAACAAGTCCTGCAATTCTTTGGGATCACTACCGTCAAAAACCGTAGTGTTTGTCCCAACACGAAATCCTTTTGCTTTTGCCGCACGAATCGCGCTAATTGCAGTATCAAAGACACCTTTGCGATCCACACAATGATCGTGCCACTCCTTCGTCCCGTCTAAATGCACACTGAAGGTCAGATATGGGGAAGGTTTAAACTTGTGCAGACTTTTTTCTAGCAACAAGCCATTTGTACATAAGACAATAAACTTTTTGCGTGCAACCAAACCTCGGACAATTTCATCAATTTGAGGATGGAGCAGGGGTTCGCCTCCAGGAATGGAGACAACTGGTGCGCCACACTCTTCCACTGCAGCAAAGCATTGCTCAGGAGTCAAGTGTTGCTTGAGTATTTCTTTAGGATGCTGGATTTTGCCACAACCTGGACAAGCCAAATTACACCGGAATAAAGGTTCTAACATCAGAACCAAGGGGAACCGTTTGCGACCCAACACACGTTGAGTCACTATGTACTTACCTATTTCAATAGCTTGTTGTAAATGAATTCCCATAACTGTCCTCTACACCACTTTGATATAAACTCTAGCCAGCAGCAGTCTGCATTGAACCCATGAGCAAAATGCCCGATGACAATTTTGCATGGTTATGATAATAATCCCAAAAGTCTCTAATTTTATGCTACCTCAAGGTATTTCTCAGCTACAAACCAATTTACGGCGTCTTGTAAAGCTGTTTTGATTGACGTTTGAGGTAAACCTAGTTCTCGGACTGCTTTGGAAGCATCGTAATACATAGGTTGATGCGCCATGCGAACACCATCTAAAGGAATCGAAGGCGGTTTGCCTAAAGGCGCGAGAATTCGTTCATCAATCCAAGCTAAACTCAAGGGTAGCCACGCTGGTACAGATTTTTGAGGAGCACTCAAACCTGTGATTTCGGCAAGTTGGTCTAGTAGCTCTTTAAGAGTAAGGTTTTGGTTGCCTAAGATATAACGCTCTCCCGTTTTTCCTTTTTCCAAAGCTAATAGGTGTCCCCTCGCCACATCGCCCACATCGATAAAATTTAAACCCGTATTCAAATAGAAAGGCATTTGCCTTCGCAGAAATCGGAGAATGATATCCCCAGTGGGAGTTGGTTTTATATCCCAAGGACCAATTGGAGTGCTTGGATTGACTATCACGATATCTTGACCCTGTTTTACGGCTTGTTTTGCTTCCTGCTCAGCTAGATACTTAGACTTCTTATACTGACCAATTAGTTCCTCAAGAGGACTTTGATGAGTTTCATCCACTACCTTCCCTAGTTCACCTACCCCAATAGCAGCAACGGAACTTGTGTAAACAGTGCGTTCAACACCTGCTTGACGAGCAGCCGCCAACACATTGCGTGTTCCCAAAACGTTATTCTGGTATAGTACATCTTGGTCAGCTTGCCAAAGGGAATAGTGAGCCGCAACGTGAAAGAGTACCTGAGCGCCCTGTATTTTCTGGTATAAATCAGGATCGTTCAAGTCACCTTTGACAATCTCTACATCTAAATTCTGTAAATTGTTCAAGGAGCTGTTAGGACGAACTAAAGCCCGGACTGCATAGCCTTCTTGAAGCAGCAAGCGTGCCAAGTTAGCACCAACAAAACCAGTAGTACCAGTCACAAACGCTCGAATTGTCATTGGTCGTTTACCTTGCTATCAGGTTGTTAAATAAAATACCCAGGATAGAAAAAATATAAATCACTATAGAAAAATATTGGTGAAGAATGAAAGGTTTTCTTAGTTTTTTATGGGAAATGGCTTTTTGAAAGTTTTTAGAATAGTAGATAGAAATTTATAATAACGACTAGGAATTTTCTCATGCCCAAATGCCTTTTTAATAAAATAATTGTACCTGGCTTACTTTTTTCCTTGCTGGTCATGACAACCGCTTGCAGCAAGGATGAAAGTTATAGTGACTCGAACTCTTCAGAAGTTAATCAAACAACAGAAATTAGGAATGGTGAAGTTAGAATGAATTGTTCCTCCAGTTCACCAGATAATGAGGTGACTACAACAGCGACTGTTAATGGCAGAGAGTACAAGTGTGAAAATGGACGGGCGGTTAGGGTGAGATAACGCTTAGGTTACTTTAATTTGTGTGATAATTTGCCTGACAACAGCAAGAAAACGTTCCATGTCAGCATGGGCGATCGCTCCCATTGTCGAGACTCTAAAGATTGATTTGGCTAAAGTTCCTTGTCCAGCATAAATCACAAAGCCCTGCGCTTTCAGTTGGTCGTGGAACTCGTCATAGCTCAAATTATCTGGTAAGTTAAAGGCATTCAGGACAACAGATGAACTTGTTGCAGAAAGTAAGGGTTCAATTCCCATTGCGAGTAACCCGTTCCGCACTAAACTGACAAGTTGGCTGTAATAGCTATGTCTTGCACGCCAGCCCCCTTGTTCTTCCAGTTCTTGCAAAGCTTCTGCTAAAGCATAGAATGCTTGAACAGATTGGGTAAAAGGAGTACCGCCTTTGTCTTGCTGTTGACAATAAGTCCGCAAATCTAAATATAAGGTGCGTGGGATTGTGTCTGCACCTGCCAGCGCATCCCGCCGCACGATGACAAAAGATGTTCCAGGAATTCCATGCAGACACTTATTTGCTGTAGCCGCGCAAGCTGTGATTCCCCAAGATTCAAAATTCAGTTCTTCAGCACCAAAACTGCTAACCGCATCTACCAAAAGTTGGATATTTCGTTCCTGACAAATTGTACCTACTTGAGCCAAATTATTCAGACGCCCTGTTGTGGTTTCGTGATGAACAACGGCGAGGTGAGTGATGTCGTTGTTTTCATCTAGAAGTGTTACCAAATCCTTGATATTGATTTCGTCACCCCAAGGATGGTGCAGTGTCAGATATTCAATTCCGTGGATGGTAGCAATTTTGGAGAGTCTTTCACCATACACGCCGTTTTCAATCACCAGCAACTTGCCGTTTTTTGGAACTAGACTAGTAACCATAGCTTCCATTGCTGCTGTCCCAGAACCTGTCAGCAAAACTGCTGCCCAGCGTTCCCCCGGCAGATCGTAGACTTGAAGTAGTTTTTCGCGGATTTGGCTTTGAAGTTGGGAAAATTCCACTTCACGGTGACACAAATCGGGACGTAACAGAGCATTTCTGACGCGATCGCTAAGATTAACAGGACCAGGATTTAATAAAATTATCATGGAATTAGAAACGAGAATTAATATGAGTCATCAGGCGTTGTAAAACTGCTTCCGGTGATATATTAGGTCGGGGTAAGTTGTTGAGCGTTCCCGGACGGATTTTGAGGTGACCGAATTTGGGTTTATTGTTGATTTGTGCTGCAAATAGTGCATCTAAAAGCAAAGGGTCGTCTCCTTGTAATGTGATCCCATATCCGCACGCTTCGGCAATTTTAGCAAAAGAGATACCTGAAGATACAGTTGCTTGAGCGCCTGTAGAATCGTGACATTCATTGTCTAAGAGAATATGAATCAAATTAGAACCGCCATAAGTTCCGATGGTTGCAAAATTACCCATACGCATAAGTGCTGCACCATCCCCATCAATGACCACAACTTTTAAGTCTGGACGTGCTAAGGAGAGTCCAAGTCCCAGAGATGAAGCACAGCCCATTGAGCCTACCATATAGAGATGTGAGGAGCGATAAGCCTCTGGCTTGACGCTGCGCGTAACGCAACTGGCAAAGAGTTCGCGTCCTGTATATCCGGTGGTTGCAATTATTACTGTATTTTCAGAATCAGTAAGTTCCACAATTCGAGCCAGTGCTTCACTTCGGGAGATACGTTGCTCTTTGTCACCGATAAAAAAGTTTTTGGGAACAGCATTGTTATGGCTTTCCTCTTGGTTCCGCGATGGGATAGAAGCACGGACAAGCTTATGGGGTGCAACTGTTCCCTTCCGCATAATTAAGGCGTAAGGGCGGCGTTCTTGTTTCATATAAGCTTCAGCTCGTTGCAGGACACGTTCTATCTCTGCTGCTTCTTGAGGAAAATATTCCCAAGGAACAGTCATTGTTTCTAACAATTTATCTGTAATCTGCCCCATGAGTTCATGCTGTGGTTCATCTTGGAACTGTGGATCACCGCGCAGTGTACAGATAAGTAGCAGTGGAATGCGAAAGATATAAGCAAGGGAAGTCAATGGGTTAACTGCATTACCCAACCCAGAGTTTTGCATCATGACAACGGCTTTTTTGCCACCAATTGCTGCTCCCGCCGCCGTTGCTAAAGCGTCTCCTTCATTTGCTGAGGAGATATAAGTGAGTTTGACATCATTGATGACGTAGTTGATGAAAGGGGTGAGAAAGGAACAGGGTACACCAGCATACCACTGAAAGCCTAAATTGCGAGCAGCTTCTACAAATTCCTCGGCTTGGATCATGAGAATAAAATACCTTCAGTTTGAATTAATGTATATTTAATTTTGCATTAGTACTTATTGCTATATTAGAAATATTTTTAAGACAATACGTGCGGGGACTTGTCTATGCCTATGGAAGCTTACGCTATATTAGACGGTGGCGGGGTTAAGGGTGCTGCGCTGGTAGGATGTCTTCAGGCGGCAAAAGATCACGGCATTAAGTTTATAGGCTATGGCGGTACATCCGCTGGAAGTATTGTAGCCTTACTAGCTAGTGTCGGATATTCCCCAGAAGATATCAAAGAGATAATGATTGAGGAAATTAATTTTAATGATTTTTTGGATGGTACTGACAAAGACTTGGAACGTTTCAAAAAATTTCCTAAAGGATTTCTCACTTCTTTTTTTAAAAATCTCTTTTTATGGCAAAATAAAGATTTAATTGACAAGCTTAATGAAAAATTAGGACTATGCGATGCCATAACACTTACTAAATTTCTTTTAGAAAAAATCAAAGATAGCCCCAAAGTACAAAACAGTAATTCAGATTTAAGAAAAAAAATCGAAAAAGCAACAGATATTAATTTCCAAGATCTCAAAAAGTTAAAATGTGACCCTCTCAAAGTTGTTGCTTCCGATCTTATAAGCCAGAAAGCTGTAATATACCCACAAGATGAAGGAGAAGAGGCTTTAAATTATTCCGTTATTAAAGCAGTACGGGCGTCGATGTGTTTCCCGTTTGTTTTTACTCCAGTTAGACAAGAAAATGGCAGTGTCTTGGTAGATGGTGGGTTAAGTAGCAACTTGCCAATATTCCTCTTTCAGAAAGAGAGGTCTATTGATCACAAACCAGTAATAGCATTTGATTTGTGTGACGAGGAAGATAACATCGCTGCTCAGACTAACAAGACGAAAGAATATCAACTAGGTGAGTTGCTTGGAGATATGCTGGCAACAGTACTAGAGTCAAGCGATGACTTACTAAGGCAGGTGATAGATAATATTTATCATGTACGCATTCCTTTACGAAAAGATATAGATACACTTGACTTTTCAATTGATAAAGAGAAAAGAAAACAACTTTTTGATAAAGGACATAGTGTTACTTCGAGCTTCATAGTAACCAATTTATTTGTATGGAAACAAGCCAAAAATACCGTAGAACGACTGCAAGCCCTACATGCTCCTCCGCGTCTGGTTCAACCTATACTAAAAACAGTTGTGAGAGAACTGGAAGAAAGCCCTAGACTCAGTAATTGTCGTTCCTATATTATGTTGCCAACTGACGAAGGTAAATTCGCTGTTGTCTATCAGTACGGTATGGATGATGATCCAGATATTGATTGGGAAATAGAAATGAATAATGGAGGGGCTTGGTCGGAGATTTGGAATAATCGAAAACCTAATCTTCAAAATATTGAAGTTCTTAGAAAAAACATTTCTGAATATAACATTACCAAAGCTCAAGTCAACAAAATACCAAAGGATAAAAAGACTACAGTTGTTGTTCCCATATTTGACTGGAAAATAATTACGGAACTTACAGATAATCAATATGAAGAGTTTCAAAATTCTAATTTTCAAAATTTCCAAGATATTATTGACCAATATGCTCTGATTGGAATTCTGTGTATAGATACCAGCACTCCTACTCGGGATATACTTAATTCTCAAAGATTTGGAAATGTTTACCGCAGTATAATGGTAAAAGCTAGTATTCTATCAGGAATATTAAGATAGAGGATGAGATTATGATAGACCCAAGCGGAATTCAACCAAAGAATGACAAGTTGATAGTCAAAGAGGTAAAGCCTGGTGTATACACCATCGAAAATGCCTATGAAGGCGTTCACGAAGATTTTACCAACGTTCACGAAGAAACAAAACTTACTTACGATGATCACGAAGAAACAAAATCGGGAGTAGATTTACTGCACGAAGAAGTAAGCAGGAAACTAGTGCAGAAAGAAGCAGAAAGAATGGATTTACTGCAGGAAGAAGTAAGGAGGGAACTTGTACTGCAGCTAGTGGAAGAAGTAAGGAGGAAACTTAACTTAACAGTAACAGTGCAGCTAAACGAATCTAGCACTGTAAACGAATCTAGCACTGTTGTTGACACCGACGCAAATTTTCCGCTCACAATCACAGATCACCGAACACCAACAATATACACCACTACACCACCAGAAAATTATCCAAAACAAAATTATCCATGTCCAGCACAACAAGAAGTACCACTTAACACCACGGTATTCAAACAAAAAGTACCACAATACACCACACCTATTTTGAGTTGGGATGGGGCAGAAATAAAGGAAAAATTGTTTACGTGGCGTTGATAATAACACATATAAAGATAATGTTTAAGGAATGGAATAATAACACATAAGCACTACTGCCTTTTATAAGGATTTGTTCTCTGAAATACTTTCTACGAATTCATAGGCATTTGGTGCAATTTCAATACCTGGCACCGTCCTGAACAAATAACTTCATCGCTATTTTCCGGTCATAACAATTAGCAAGTACAAACTTTTCTGCAACCGCCTGAACTTCTGTCGTTAATAGCTCCCATTCTGCCCAAGGTAATTTCATCTGCCCTGGTGATGTCTTTTTCTTCTTCCCCTTCACCACCTTGGGTAACAACTTACTTCCCCAACGATAACTATTTTCGGGTTTCGGCTGTGGTTTATATTTCTTACAAAACCCCCGATATTTAGCCGCACATTCTTCTAGCGATTTCCCCAATGCTAAAAACGCCGGATGCCATTCAGTCAGCCCATCATCAGTTAGCCTATCGTGAGTTCCATAATTACTAAAATCATAGAAAAATCCTGACCGCATTCCCGATGCTTTAGGATTAGCATGAATGTATCGCAGCGTGTTTAATGCCCTTTTATAATCATTTTTATCAAAGCCACTGCTATGATATCTTTTCTCCCAAAAATGTCCTGTACGATTCGGGAGCATCCCACTTTTTTGCCTGTCATTGCGTTAGCGTAGCGTGCCCGGAGGGCATACGCAACGAAGTGGAGCGTGGCAATCCCATCAACTGGTGCTTAGTGAGAGATTGTGGGATTGCTTCGTCGTCCCTCCTCGCAATGACAAGTTATTTTATGATTACAAAATAAAAACTGGGATGCACCCAGCAAAAATCTGCGGAGGAGTCGTATACTTATTTTTTCAACTGAAAAGCGAGATCGAGGTCTTCCAAAGAGTTAACATCTAGCCAGTTACCGCGAATATAAAGAACCTTAATCGGTTTCCCCTGCTCAATTAAGTAATTACATAATTCTGGCATACCCAAGCTGTTAAAATCTGGTCTTGTTTGTAACTCACCCAGTGCTTGATCCAACCACTGTCTGCCTTGGCTGCGGAATTTTAGCATCCCAATCCACCGTCCACAGGATTGTCCCGATTCTGTTTGCGTTGCTTTGGAGATGTGCAAAAGGTTGACATCCTGTCCAAACAGGGAAAGATCGTCTGTGATTGAGCAATAAGCATAGTCAGGAGAACCGCTGACTGATTTGCTGTTCATCGTAGAATCAACCACAGCGACAATTTCTCCAGGACAATCTAATAAATCTCGCAAAATATAGCTTCTAAAAAGTAAATCGCCGTAAACTACCAGCATATCGTCGCTAAAGCTGGCTTGGGAACAGGCTAAAGATGCTAATTCTCCTGTGGTTTCATACTTTAAGTTACGGATAACTTTAGTCCCAGGAACATTGATGGTTTCTGCTTTATAACCCGCGACAACCGTAATATCGTTGATGGCAAGTTTTTTGAATTTGTCCACCAAATGCCTGAGCAGGGGTTTCCCTCCAAGAGGTAACATGACTTTGGGTTTATCTTGAGTCAACCCAGCAAATTCTTGTCCTCTGGTTGCAGCAAGAACGATCGCCTGAGTATGCTGGCGTCCATTGGTGAAGTAGCGTTTTTCCGCCTCTTGCAGTTCATCTGCTCCCTGTAGCCGGAAAATTTCTTTAACAGAAGCAATCTCGTCTTCAATGTTGATCAGGGTTTCGTTGGTGTGAACTTCGCGGGCGATCGCTTGCATACTAGCAACAGCGGCGCGAATCATGTGGTTTGCCCAGATAACCAAACTAATCCCGGCTTTACGAAAGACATCGGTTGGAGTGCTGTAATATTTTGTTGGAATAATAACCAACGCAGAGCGCCCCGCCCACTCTTTAGCAAACTCTAGCACTTGGTCAGGACGGGATAATTTGCTGTGAATCACAATTGCGTCTGCTCCGGCTGTGTGGTATAGTTCTGCTCGGCGCAATGCTTCCGATAAATCCCAACCAGCAATCAAAGCTTCGACACGAGCGATGATGCTGAAATCTGGATCTTGTTGACTGTCCTTGCCTGCCTTGATTTTGCCGCAGAATTCATCGATATCAGCCAGGGGTTGGCGATCACCATTAATAAAACTATTGGTCTTCGGGAAAAGCTTATCTTCAATACAGACTCCGGCAATACCTCGCTGCTCTAGCTTCCTAACGAGACGACGCATATTATTAAAGTTACCATAACCCGTATCCCCATCTAACAAGATAGGAATCTGGGTGATGTCGGACATGAACTCCAGCATTTCCACAATTTGAGTCCAACTGGCTTCATTGTTGTCTCGTACTCCATATTGAGCAGAAACAGCAAGTCCACTTGCCCAAATCCCTTTAAATCCAGCTTCTTCCACAATGCGGGCGCTGATACCATTGTGTGCTTCCATGATGAATTCGAGTTGAGGCGATTCGAGTAACCCCCGCAACTGAGCGCACTTGCTTGGTTTTGAACTGGTGACAACAGGTGGAGATATTTGGTACATCTATGCTTATAATTGAGGTAAAATCTCGTTTTGAGCGCGTTTTATATCTTCGGGAAAATCGATTTCTATCCAAGGTAAACCTGTGATGTCTTCGTACCCAAATGCTGAGGGGGTTTCCAATAGCAAATCCCGAATTGCTTCCTCATACGGTTCTTGATGCAGTCCGGCCGCGACATAGTATTCTGTACGAGAAGCAAGACGACGGGCGAGTGCACTATCAAAGCGAAAAAACCCCACAGATTCGCCAGCAAAATCATAAGAAAGATCCGCAGGGATTTGTTTACGAAACTCTACAAGAGTTGTGTCTTGCACACAAAGCTTGACTGGTTCCTCCCCTGGTTCAAAATCCCGATCCAGTAAGAAGCAGTTAGGGATATTTGTTTTCATGAGTCGCTCAATGATGCGGCGATCGCACAAAACATCTGCATCCATTAATAACAAGTCATCACCTGCAGCTAAGTGCTCCCTTAACGTCCAAAGGCTGATCACACTCCCTTTTGTGTAGTTAAGATTGTAAACAGTCTTGACCTTATTTTCGGCTCCCAATGCTTTGATTTCTTCCTCAATCATTTGAGCCTGGTAACCGACAGCAATAACCACTTCTGTTATCTGGTAATCACGCAGATACTCTAAATGGCGTTGCAGTAGAGATTTACCGTTAAATCTCAGCAAGCATTTGGGTTGAACTTGCCCTTGTTCCCCCAAGCGTCGTCCAACGCCAGCAGCTAATATGATTGCCTTCATCGTTAAGTTACCAACTGAGCTAAGACACTAAGAAATCCGGAAATTCTTGCGGATGTTCTGAATTTTATACCAGCAATCTCTTGCTGAATACAATATTTGTTAATTAATTCTTAATCAATTTATAAAGTCTCAGCTTGGCGGTAAAGACGACTGGTTGGACATCTGCACAAGTTGCCACCACATTATGAGTGCAACTACCGTTGCACCAACCGTGGCTCCCACGAGCAAAGGGAGCAGCAACCCAAACCAAGCAACAGGAGCAAAAAGGTAGTAGACATCGTCTGCATCGAATCCACCAAAACCAGAAATGGCTTTTTTTCCCGAACCATCACGCTGCTCAAGTTCCTCAGCAAGAACTGATATTGCTGCTACAGCCGCACCGGAGACTAGCCCCATCGGTATCGCCCACCAACCGAGTACACTACCGCGCAAACCGATGCCGATCGCAACGAAAAACAGCGAGCTGATTGCAACATCCGACCAGTAATCATACGTATGTCCCCAAGAACTCGTTTGACCGCTGATGCGGGCAAGTTCGCCATCGGCGCGATCGAGAAAGGCGGAGAGAACCCAGATGATTCCACCCCATATTTCTCCTGTGAAATTGCCCACCGCTAAACCAGCACATGCAGCCAAACCAGTGAGCAGTCGTAGCGTAGTGAGATGGTTTGGAGTCACTGCTGTATCAATCAGTGGTCGTATCAAAGGACGAGCCAGACGATGTGTCCAAGAGTTGCTGCTTGTATCACCGCCTCCGGTTTTATTGGGTTGTAATCCAGTTTCCATTTTTCCAGTAAGTGACAAAAGAATAGTTATAACAGAATAGACTGAAAACTCTTAGCATGGTGGCAACAGATGAAAGCCACGGATAGTCTTTACGATGCCTAGATGTAAAGTTTCTTTGAAAGCTTCAAAGCTTCTCACTTCTGGAAACAGCTTTTGATACAACTGACAGTACTCATCTACAAATTTTACTGTAGGTGTAGGCGAGCGAGGTTCAACCATACTCTCTGCTTCGGTTTTCACGATACGCATACAGGCGTCTGCCCTGAATCCTTACAGACACGCTGCGCGTATGCCTACGGCACGCCTTACGGCTAACGCATGATTGCGTGCGCTTTGCGCTTACGGTTAATAGTTACGGCGAATTAGTTAACAATCACTTTTCTCTATCGTTTCAAAAAAAAAGACTGTTTGCTCTTATCGTTTGGTCAGCGTACATTGAAAAACATCAGGTGAAACACAAACGAAATGACGCAAAGAGGTGCAATATGAATCCTACCAAAAAAACATTATCAAACAGTGTTGATCCAAAAGTTATTCAAAATTCTTCTCAGGTAAAGAAACAGCATTTAGCAGTCGAAAACATATCTACTAAAGAATTAACTTACGGGCAGCGCCTTGCCGATAAATTAGCAGCACAAGTAGGTTCTTGGGGATTTCTCATCGGTCAAAGCGCAATTTTGGCGGGCTGGGTAGGTCTAAATGCTATGCCTGGTATTCCTCACTGGGATAACTCCCCATTCATGATGCTCAACTTAGTGTTTTCATTTGCTTCAGCTTACACAGCCCCTATTGTCTTGATGAGTCAGAACCGCCAGTCTGATACAGACCGCAGAAATGCCGATATTGACCACCAAGTGAATCTCAAAGCTGGACAAAACATTGAACTACTTCATGAAAAATTGGATGAATTACACACTCAACGGCTAAACGAACTGACTCAAATTATCAAAGAGCAGCAGCAATCTCTCAATGAGCTAAAAGTAACTTTAGTTCCGCAATCCAAAGAGGTTAAATTACATATATTACCAGGACGCCATGCCCAAATCAATAGCAAATTCTCCAAGCAAGCTTCCAGTTATAAACTTATAAGTGTTAACAAGCAAATTGATAACAATAACAAAACTGATGAGAATTGATTCGTCGATAAGAGTGAGGGAAAAATGCTTTTTTACTCCTCGACAGCAGGAGAGTCTGAATATAACTTGCCCAAATGCATAACATTCTTAGACTCTAGACTCTTTTGACTCTTATCAAAATTATCCTTAAAGCATTTTGAGAAAAAAGAATACTTGCTTTGATAAAGCAATTTCACCGACGGAAATGATACATGAAAGCACTTCATCCTAAGCGAGTACAGCCTATCAGTTGAATTGGAGATGCTACACCTCCATGCTTCACTAAGTAGCAGTTTCCCAAGCATTTGCAGATATAGCCCGACGCTAGCCTCAGACAGCAACATTATGAAGATTGAGCAGAGATAAAAGTGAACGAACTTATCACTGCAATACGCCTAGCGTCAGACAGCAATAGTATGAAGATTGAAGAGAGATAGAAATGAACGAACTTATCACTGCAATTCCCACGGGCATCACAGCTTTTATAGCCACAAACTTAGATGATTTGGTCATTCTCACGCTGTTGTTCTCTCAGGTGAATGCAACTTTCCGTCGTCGGCACATTGTGATTGGTCAGTACCTGGGCTTTTGTACTCTGGTTGTTGCCAGCTTAGTTGGTTTTCTAGGAGGCTTGGTCTTGCCATCCCATTGGATTGGGCTTCTGGGTTTAGTACCCATCACCATTGGACTAAATTGTCTGCTAAATCCAGAAAGCGATGCATCTGCTGAGACCGAAACCGAAACCGAATTTTCTCATTCTTCTGCCTTCGCTAGTTTTGTGTCTCCCCAAGCTTATAGTGTGGCGGCTATTACTATCGCCAATGGGAGTGACAATGTAGGGATCTATATGCCATTGTTTGCTAACAGTACTTTTTCTGAGTTGCTGGTGATAGTTGCAGTCTTCTTGTTACTAGTTGGGGTTTGGTGCTACCTGACATACAAACTTACCTGCCAAAGAGCACTCGCCAATCTGCTAAAGTGCTATGGCAATAATCTTGTTCCTTTTGTATTGATAGGCTTAGGCGTCTTTATTATCTTAGACAGTGCCGCGCTAACTCCAATTATTTTGGCAGCTATTTGCCTATGTTTAATGGGACTTATCAAAACAATTCAAATTTCCAAATTCAAAACTCAAAGTTTGTCATCGTAAAAAATATGAAACTTTTCCAAATCTCTTTAGTAGTCTTAGTACTTGTGATTAATTTAATAATTGCTTTCCCCTCCTGGGCAACAACTCTTCCTTCCTTAGTTAGTAATTCTGATTATTTTGAAGTTGGGCAAAAAGTCGTTTGGCTTTATAAGGCTCGTTCAGACTCTGCTAATGTCCACAAAATTCCTGCTGAAGTAGTCAAGTTAGGCGACAAGCAAGTACAAATTAAGGTACGCAAAAAAAACAACGGATTTATCAATCGTTGGGTAAATCGAAACAAGCTTAAAAATGTCTCCAGTCTTGAAGAAGTGAACAGTGATAACTGATAACTGATTGAAGTAAGTATCAATCAAGCGAACTATAAAACTGTTCACCCTTATAAAGCTTTCAAAGTCTCCTCAAAATCCACCATAGCATCTTCTAGTGTCAGTGACATGAACTATATATTTTCAAACTTTAAATATTGGCTCAGAAATTCATCAATTAGATTTATTGAATCAACAACTAAGAGTATTTGTTTTTATTGATTAACTTGGTTAAAGTAAAGTTATCATAAATCCAGTAAAATGTACACTTACATCCAGTTTCTCCAGGCTAATAAACCAATAGAAGTCACTCAGAAAGATGTAGAAAATCATTAACCTTACAATAATTATGGCTAAATACTCTCTTACTGAAGTATTAAACAGCTTCCAACTTCCTCATCACATTTTTTGTTAGAACAAATACTAATCTCAAACAAAGGAGAAAATATGCAGTTTCTCAAAATTGTTCTTGTCGCGCTCGTGTTTATCGTGAACTTGGTGATTGCTCAGCCCTCTTGGGCAGGCAAGGATTTCACCAAGGGGGCTGACTATGCTGAAGTCACTCAGGCGCTCAATCAACTTCTAAGTGTGAAAAATGCCCCGGAGCAAGCTGGCTATACGCCTGAGCAATTTCAGCAGCGGTTGGCACAATTGCAGTTTCAGAAGAATGTCATAGAAACAGCCAGAAAACGGGCACAGTGCCGCAATGAAACTGGAAAGACGTTAGCTGTTTATGCCAATAAACCGAAAAAATCTCCAACTCAACTCTACTATTTAGGGGCAGGGAAAATCACGGATGATGATTGGGATTGCGATGGCATCTACTTGCCGGCTCTTACTCAGGTCGTTCTGAGTCCAAATGCTCAACCACAAGAGCTGAGTGAACCAATCGCTGTTAAGTTTGTCGATGGTACACAGTCTATTGCTAGAGCTAATCCAGCAACTGGTGTTATTGAATTGAATGTTGAACCTGCCAAAGTATACAAGGCGGGTGAAATCAACTGGCTAATCCCTACTTTGTCTCAAGCAGATATTGATACGCAAACTCCCACTCCACAACTGATTGACTAATCCTCCCTAGTTGACGCTCCCCAGCAGGGCATTGCCTGAGCGTGGGGATTCTTGTTTCAATGAGCAGCCTTGTTCAAACTTGTTGCCCCTTCATTTTTACCTGACTTTTCACGGCATGTGCATAAGTTGATTTGTTTGCACCTAAGTATAGGCAGGTAAGCACGCCACCCCGCCGAACAGGCGGGCTTTTTTTTATTCCTCTATAGTGAGGTATAGGAGTTGCCAGGTAGATTAGGACATCAACTAATGAGAAAACACAGAAACCACGGGACTTTCACACGCCTGCTCCCTGCTATAACAGTAGTTCCACGTAAGTAATATATCCCTAGCTCAAGAAAATACGTCAAAGTTATTGGACGACAAGGCAAGCCATATCATTTTTTTCTTGCAAGGTTGCTTTATACCTTGAACACGTATTTTTGATCAGGCGATCGCTCAATATCCGGTGGGTAACTTTTGCGCTTATCAGCATAGTACTGGAGGCGATGATCTCCCTCAGAAGCACGATTGTAAGTCAGATAAAGCACTCGACGGGCATCTGTTGTCAAGTTTGGACGGGAACGATGAGGTGCGTAGGAGTCGAAGAACACAGCATCACCTGGTTTCGCGGGTATAGGAATGAATTCCATGTCTTGAATGTTTTCTTCTGTGAGCGGTTTCCAAAGTTCTCCAATCAAACCGCGTTGATGATGACCACCAGCTAACTCCAGACAGCCATTTTCTACCGTAGACTCATCAATGCTAATCAGAACTGTGATAAATAGACTAGCATAATCATTCCATCCAGCCTGGGCATCCTGATGGGGCGTAAAGCCATTTCCACCCGGCATTTTGAAATTAATTTTTTCTTTAAATAGAACTGCTGGTTCGCCAAAGAGTTCTGATACTCGCTGTAGCATTTCTTCTCCATTTATCAGCTCATCAAAACCCTGATGGTAGGGACAGAAATTCTCGATGCGCGACAGCACCCGCTTCCCTGATTCAAGCAAGCTGTCCTCAAAATACATCATGTATTTCCCTGGAATTTCTGGCAACGACTGAACCTCATCTACCCAGGCTTTGATCTGTTCTATTTTTCCTCCATACATATCTCTAACAACTAAAAATCCCTGTTGCTTGAAGGTTTCTAGTTCGGCTTGAGAAAAGAATTTCAACATCTGTGGTCAATATCTGGTTATTGCACTTTGTGAGCGTCCGACTGACAAAGAAGCCGTCAGCAAAATATAAAAGAAACACCTTTTTCCCTTACACCCTTACACCCCCATACACGCCAGATACCTACGGAGGGAGACCCTCCTGCAGTACTGGCTCCCCTACACCCCTTTGTTGGTCAATTTCTCGTTATTGCGCTTTGTGAGTGTAGGAGTGAGCGGTACTGCCAAAAGAACCATACTGCAAAGATTGGCGCACCGATAGTGGCTGTAATCAGCAACGGTACTAATCCATTGAGCAAAGTCACAATTGGAAACAAATACAGTATGTCTTCCATATCGAAACCAGCGAAATTAGGTTGATGGGTTGCATCTGTACCGATTTGCTGTTCCATCTGGGTTCGCAAGTGGAAAATGTAAGCAACACAAACGCCAGAGACTGTACCCATGAGTAAAGCCCAAGAACCAAGTTTGCTATTCATCAGACCATAGCCAATACCCACAAACAATACAATGTGGACGATCGCGTCACTGGCAAGATCGTACTGGTGTCCCCATTTGCTACTTTTTGTGCTCAGCCGAGCCAATTCACCATCCGTGTGATCCAAAAAGTTAGATAACACGAACAACCAAGCCCCAATATTAACCCACTCAAGGCTACCAACTGCAAACGCTGCTGTTGCCAAAAGCCCAGTTACCAGCCTAACTGTCGTCAGATGATTGGGATGTATCCAACTGTTTTTCAAAGGTTTCACTAACCAGTAAGCAAGTTGAGCATCCCAAGATTTGTTGGTCATAGGTATGGTCAGGTGTGAACGGTCTTGCGTATTTTTTGGGAATAGAAAGAAGCTGATTCTTCCTTCTTGGCGCATTCGGTCGTAAACTTAATTAGATGGTGCCCGACCAATCCAACGTGAATCAGTTGCTCGATTTTACCAGCTTTCAATGCTGGTAGTGCCATGTTCCAAAAAGTTTTGCGATAGTTACCGAATAGACCTACTCGCAGCAGGAGATTGCTCATAATTGTTAAACCTTTCTTAATATTTGCCCAAGAAGTACGAGCAGGGCTATTAGGAACGTCTATCCGGTTAGAGTAGGTATGCTCCATATTGTAGGCATACCGCTGATAAAGAAATTCCGGCTCATATGCGGTTGTCACACAGCGACGCCACATCTCAACAACCTGTTCATAAGGCATGAGAAATTCGATATTCGACTCGCGACCTTCATCAAACACAAGTCGTCCTGCTTTTTCTAACCTACTCCACAATGCAGTTTTCGGTAATGCATGAAGTAGGTTTATTGTCAACATAGGAATTTGAGACAGATTAATAAATTCCAGAATTTTGTCTGCGGTTTCTGGTGTATCTGTATCAAACCCGATGATGATTCCTGAGACAACTTCCATCCCATAACTATTGAGAACTTTCACTGCCTCAAGAATCGGCATACTCAGGTTGTGAGTTTTGGAAATAGCTTGGAGGGCTTCCGTTTCTGGCGTTTCAATACCGCAGAAAACTGTACAAAAATACGCTTCGCGCATCATTTCCAAAAGTTTGGGACTCTGCGCTAAATTCAATGTGGCTTCGCAGGCAAATTGAATCGGATAGCCATTGCGCTTTTGCCAGTCAATCAGGTGAGGAAGCAACTGCATGAGGGCACGGCGATTACCCACAAAGTTATCATCGACAAAATACACTGCCCCTGGGTTTCCGTATTGCAGCATCGCATCTAGTTCAGCGAGAACTTGCTCTGGAGTTTTCAGACGGGGGTTGTTTCCATATAATGCAGGGATGTCACAAAACTCGCAGTGATAAGGGCAACCACTGGAGAATTGAATATTGGCAAGGAAATATTGATCGAAATTCAGCAGGTGATAAGCCGGAATCGGAAATTCATTTAGGGGTAAGCGTTCTTTGGTTTCAAAGCGAATTTGCTTTTGGGGGCGATTGCTGTGCAAATCCAAATACTCAATCATTTGGTCAGTTGCATCTCCCAATTCACCCAGCTGTAAAATATCAAACTCTGGGTAATATTCAGGACAACCAGACACCGAAGGACCACCCACAACAGTGATTTTACCTTCTCGGTGGGCAAGTTCATTAATTTGATTCATCTGTGGTCGCTGGATATGCATCCCACTCACAATCACCACATCAGCCCAGACAAAGTCAGCCCTGATTGCCGATCGCACATTTTCATCAATAAAGCGGACTTCCCACTCTTTTGGTAAATAAGATGCGACAACCAAAATCCCTTGTGGTGGCATAAAAGCCCGAACATTTCCTCTCAAGGGGTATGCATGATGAAAGGTTCCAAACGAGCGGCTGTACTTGGGAAAGATGCATAAGATGCGTTTATGATGGCGCGGAATGTAGGGAGTGTTCCGAGTCGTCTTTTGAGAAAGGGGTTTTTCTCGTGACATTACCTCACCATTCATACTGCATGCACTCCACAAATCTCAATCGCTAACTTGACAAGACTTTTGCAAAATCGTCTGTTATTTCCACTAGCTTACCGTCTTTTGTCTGCTTTAGTCGTCGCCCGCGCCATTCAATTGTGCTGCCGAATAAGCCACAACACCAGATGACAAAGGCTATAACGTCGCGTAGAGGAACAATCCAGAAAAAGTTTCGCACACAAGAGTCTTGAAGGTAGCTAACGCCAACAACCCAGCCCATGACTAATCGCATCACCCAAGTGGTAGCTAACACAGCACAACCGATTGTTGATCCACCTGTAGCCATCAGCAGTAGTAAGCTTGTGACAGTACCATAAGTAAAAATCAGTCCCAGATAACCCCAAGGGCGAGAAACTCGTATACAACGTGCCCAGCGAATTTGACGCTGGATAGAATCTGTTATAGTGCTAGATCCCAATACATGGTCAACCACATAATCGGAAAGTACAACCTTGTAGCCTGCTTGTGCGCTTAAGTAGCCAAGTTGAAAATCGTCTGCCAGATAATCGGCGATCGCCCGAAATCCCCCAATTTCATCTAGCACTTGTTTGCGGATGACAATTGTTGAACCAAAGGCAAACTTGATACCTTCTAGGGAATTGCTGACTAAGACACCAGGATGGAAATCAGTAGCAGTTCCAATAGCTTCTAAAATGGTTACCCATCCTTTGGCTACAGAACGGTATAAACAAGTGACAACACCAACACTCTTGTCTTGTAGTGGCTGGATGACTCTTTGGAGATAGTCTATCCCAACTCGGATATCGCTATCAGCAATAATCAAGATTTCATGTTTAGCTTTGGTGACGGCGTTAGCCAAATTACTTACCTTGGGGTTAGTTCCAATGGTGTCTTCGCAGACGACTAACTGAATATCTAATTCTGGAAAGTCGTGAATGATTTGCTTGACAACTGCTATCCCACAGTCTAGTGGATCGCGAACACTAAAGATAACTTGATAGTTGTCGTACTTCTGTTGGCAAAAAGAAACCAAGTTGTTGTATGTTTCGTCGTCCATACCACAAATGGGCTTGAGGATAGTAACGCTTGGGTGGAAATTAGCTTGCGCGGGTTGGGGATCAAGGAAAAAAGCGAACGCTGCATAAATTCCATAGCAGTAGAATAAGACAGCCGATATACACAGGATTAATAGTAAAAAATCAATGAAATTCAGATTAGCAGAAGTTAGTAACACAGTAGAAGTATGCATTGACTGTCTGAGTGCGCGACCAATATGCGCATTTTCGTATAGGACTTGGATTTAGTTTATGACCTTAAAATGTAAAATATATGACTTTATTATGACAAAATTACGACTTTTGGGTGATGAAATAAAATTTTTTGTATATAAAATATCTTTGTTTTTAGGAGCGCAAACTGAATTGGTTTGTCATCTACCGTCATGAATTTGATTTACTTTGTGTTGCGTTCTTCTTGGGGAATGGTGGCGATCGCAATTGTCACCGGGTTTATCAGCGGCGGTAGCAGTGCTGGTTTGATAGCCTTGATCAGCACAGCAGCAAGTCGCACCGCCAGTCAGCCCCTGACAACTATCGCTTGGGGTTTTGCGGGGCTTGCTTTAGTGACACTTGTGACTAGTATCGTTTCACAGGTGATGCTGATTCGCCTGTCTCAAAGTGCTGTCTTGCAATTAAGAATGCGCTTGAGTCGCCAAGTTCTGTCCACACAGTTAAGTCATTTAGAACAGCTTGGGAACTCACGAGTCTTGGCGACTCTGACAGAAGATGTCCAAGCAGTTGCTGATGCTGTGTATCAGATACCGTTTCTGTGTATTAATTTAGCAATCGTCTTGGGTTGCGTGACGTATATAACTTGGCTATCGTGGTTAGTTCTTTTGATGGTTTGTGGTCTTTCGGTAGTGGCGATCGCCAGTTGTCAATGGCTATTAAACAGAGGAGAGAAATTGCTCGCCCTAGCGCGTGAAGATGAAGACCAATTATTTAAGCATTTGGGTGTCATCAGCCAAGGTGTCAAGGAACTCAAGCTGCATTACAAGCGACGTCAAGTCTTTCTAGAAAAACAACTGCAAGCAACCGCTACCAAGTTCCGTCATCACAACGTTCACGGCTTGACCCTTTTCGCGACAACTTCCAGTTGGGGTCAACTCGTATTCTTTTTTGCACTCGGTTTTGTACTGTTCGCCCTGCCTCATTTCCTCACCATCAACCCCCAAACTCTTTCTGGCTACATCTTGACCTTCACATACTTGATGTTGCCAATGGACAATATTATCAGTAAACTGCCTGTGTTAAGCAAAGCCAGCATTGCTTTGCAAAAAATAGAATCGCTGGGGTTATCTCTGGCAAGTCGGGCTGAAATATCAACAGTTCCATCTGCCATAAACACCACTTGGCAGCGCTTACAACTTGTAGGTGTGACTCATACTTACCATACAGATATACAAGATAGTAACTTTAGTTTTGGCCCAGTGGATTTAACATTTTCTCCGCAAGAACTAGTGTTTATTGTTGGGGGAAATGGTAGCGGTAAATCAACTCTAGCCAAACTCATTACAGGACTCTACATTCCCGAAGCTGGAGAAATTTTGTTTGATGGAGAATTAATTACCGAACAAAATCGAGAGTGGTATCGTCAACACTTTTCTGTGGTTTTCTCTGACTTCTATTTATTTGAAGAACTTTTGGGATTAGATAATATTGACTTAGATACTCAAGCTCAAGAATACCTGAAGCTACTTCAACTTGACCACAAAGTCAAAATTGAAAACGGCAAACTTTCTACTACTAATCTATCACAAGGACAACGTAAACGATTAGCTTTGCTGACAGCATATTTAGAAGATAGACCGATTTATCTATTTGATGAATGGGCTGCTGACCAAGATCCAGTGTTTAAAGAAATTTTCTACACTCAACTTTTACCAAAACTGAGATATCAAGGCAAAACTGTACTGGCGATTACCCACGATGACCGCTATTTTCATGTAGCCGACCGGATTATCAAACTGGATTATGGGAAAGTAGAGTTTGATCAAATGGAGAATTGAATATTATTAACTCATCCCCCGCCTTATATCCCGACGCTAAACGGAGTACCGTTATAGCGCGGGGCTTACGGCGAAGAAGCTAAAAATAAGCTGTGACGCTGCACTAGTGCTTGACCAAAGAAACTTTGCTGGGTGAAAAATTTTGGAATGCTTACTCTTAAAGAGTTTTACAAAAAATATACCTAGCAAAGTTAGCTTGGTGGACTACTAGTCTGTTAAGCGTGAACGTCGAAGCGATCAAGCATCATCACTTTGTTCCAGACCGCGGCGAAGTCCTTGACCATACGCTCGTGACCGTCATCAGCGCCATAGACTTCAGTAATTTGACGAAGCTCCGCGTTCGAGCCGAAGATGAGATCGCAACGTGTTGCGGTGAACTTCGTTTCGCCCGTTTTGCGATCGCAGATGTTAAAAAGCATCTCGCGATTGTCTATCGGCTTCCACTCATAGTCCATACTGGTCAGGACACGGAAAAAGTCATTGGTCAAAACACCGGGTCGATCAGTGAAGCTACCGTGCTTTGAATAGTCCCAATTCTGATCGAGGGCGCGAAGTCCGCCGACCAGAACCGTCCACTCAGGCGCAGTCAGCGTCAGGAGCTGTGCCCGATCGAGGAAGAGCCGCTCCGGTTTCACTTTATAGCCGACCGCCTCATTGTGATAATTTCTGAAACCGTCCGAAACTGGCTTCAGCCATTCAAACATTTCAACATCTGTCAGTTCCTGAGTCGTATCCATCCGACCCGGAGTAAACGGGACGGTAACAGAAACCCCAGCGTCTTGCGCGGCCTTCTCGACCGCAGCACAGCCACCGAGGACGATCAGATCCGCGAGCGAGATTTTTTTGCTGCCCGACTGAGCACCGTTAAAGTCCGCCTGAATTCGCTCAAGGGTCGATAGGACCTCGCCGAGCTCCTGCGGGCGGTTAATTTCCCAGTTTTTCTGGGGATTGAGGCGAACGCGCGCCCCGTTTGCGCCGCCGCGCTTGTCGGAATGGCGGTGGATCGATGCTGATGCCCAAGCGGCTGACACAAGCGCCGAAACAGAGATCCCACTCGCTAAAATCTTATCCTTGAGAGAATTGATATCGGCGACATCAACCACCTCGTGATCCAGTGCCGGAATTGGATCTTGCCAGATCAGATCTTCCTCTGGGATTTCCGGACCAATATAGCGCGTTTTCGGCCCCATGTCTCGATGGATCAGCTTATACCAGGCGCGCGCGAACGCATCGCTGAAGTAATCGAAGTCATCCAAGAAGTGCTGACAGATCTCGTGATAGATCGGATCGACCTTCAACGCAATGTCCGAAGTCATCATCATCAACGGGTGCTCGACGCCCGGTTGATGGGCATCCGGTGTCTTTGGCGCATCAGGATTGCTCGGCTTCCACTGAATGGCATCTGTTGGACTCTTTGTCTGTTCCCAGTCGTACTTAAAAAGATTGGTGAGGTAACTGTTGTCCCACTGGGTTGGGTTTGGAGTCCATGATCCTTCGATCCCGTTTGTCATCGTATATTGGGCAAACCCAGTGCCTTCAGGGTTCTGCCACCCCAAGCCCATAGCCTGAATCGGCGCAGCTTCCGGCGCTGGACCGATCTTGTCCGGCGAGACCATGCCGTGACTTTTGCCAAAGGCATGACCACCTGCAATGAGCGCGACAGTTTCTTCGTCATTCATGCCCATACGCGCAAACGTCTCGCGAATGTCTCGCGCTGAGCCATGGGGGTCGCCTTCGGCGTTGGGACCTTCTGGATTGACGTAAATTAGCGCCTGGTGCGAAGCTGCTAGCGGGTTCTCAAGGTCGTAGTATTCCTCGTTCGGCTTCCCAACCCACCGAATCGTGCGAGTGACCATCTCGTCAGGATGACCAGGGTATTCCTTGATATCGTCAACCGGATCGCCGTTCCAGAACTCCGGCCCCCAGTATGTCGCGCGATCTGCCTCCCAGGCATCAATGCGACCGCCACCAAAACCGAAGGTCTTAAACCCCATGATTTCGAGTGCGCAGTTGCCAGTCAGAGTCATCAGATCGGCCCAGCTTAGTGCCGCGCCATATTTCTGCTTGATTGGCCAGAGCAGCCGTCGTGATTTATCTGTGTTCCCATTGTCCCACCACGAATTGATGGGTGCGAAGCGTTGCATGCCCTGAGACGCTCCGCCACGACCATCTGCGATCCGGTAGGTGCCTGCGGCGTGCCACGCCATGCGAATCATCTGAGGCCCATAATTACCATAGTCGGCTGGCCACCAGTCTTTTGAATCCGTCAGCAGCGCTTTGATATCGCTCTTCAACTGTTCAAAATCAATCTTCTCGAAAGCGCCCTTGTAATCAAAATCTCGCAGCGGGTTTGCCTGGGGCAAATTTTGGTGAAGTAGCTCGACCTGAAGTCGGTTCGGCCACCAATCATCAGTTTGCGGCTTGGAACCGAGCGCGCCGCCAATCCGGGTTCCACGGAAGGGACATTGTGCAGGAGTGGTAGGAGGGTTGTTATTCATAAAGTCCAGTCCCTTCTAGAGGTCTATTTTTGTCCAGAGGTCTATTTGCCTAGCTTGCTTACTTTTTTTACTGCTTCGCTCAACATCTAGGTTATCATCATTTTATCCCTTACACCCCCACATCCTTACCTGACAAGTGTAGGTTTTTTACACTTAGATCTGGAATGGGGTGAAACCGGGTAGACACGGGGGGAAAGAGGACAAGGAAAAAACATAATTTCTATGTATATATACTGTTTTTTCATCATCTGGGCGTAAAAAAACTTCCTTGTCTACTTTCCTTGCTTGTCCTCCAAGTCTTGCCAACACCCAAAAGTAAAAAACCTACACCTGTGAGCACAACCTTACAACGCCCGAAGGGCACTGGCTCCCCTTACACCCCTATCCCCCAACACCCCTCATCTCATTTCTTCGCCTGTATCACCTGCAAACTCCCACCTGCATACAACTTCGGTTCACTAACTTCAAACCCAATCTCTGTTAATAACGCAGGTAAATCAGTTTTCAACAATTGCCAAGCCGTGTGTGTTTCAAACAACAACAAAAATACCCACACTCCAGGCAGAAATAAGGGATTGGTAGGATTGTGAAAATCCACGAGTGTAAACACGCCTCCTGGCTTCAAGACTCTGTTTACTTCTTGGAGAATCTGCCGCAGTTGTTGTTGCTCCATTTCATGCAGTGCTACGCTTGTATGCACCACATCAAACTCATTATCTGCAAATGGCATATCTTCCGCGAAAGCTTCCACATATTTAGCTTGGGGAACATTTTGCTGTGCCCGTTTTAGGGATAATGGGGAAGCATCTAAACCTGTTACATTTTGTGACAATTTCACTAAAAACTGTGTGACTTGACCACTACCACAACATAAATCTAGAACTTTCGTATCTTTTGAAATTGTTAATCCTTGCAAAGCTAATTGCCTCAAACGCCCCTCACCGCCTACACTCAGAGCCGCTAAACCAGATATGCCATCGTAGAGCCATTGGTAGCGGTAACTCCAATCCCTCAAAATTGTAGCCACAACCTTTCCCCTTATTGTTAACTTGGATATTTATTCAGGATATATTGTTAACATTAGTAAAAAAGATGAAAAGATTGGGGGATTTTAATAGCTATGGGTCGCGTAGGCGTGTTATTACTCAATCTCGGTGGTCCTGACAAATTAGAAGATGTTAGGCCATTTCTCTATAACCTATTTTCTGATCCCGAAATTATTCGCCTACCGTTTACCTGGTTGCAGAAACCCCTAGCTTGGTGGATTTCCTCAAGGCGTGTTCAAAAATCTCAAGAGAATTACAAGCAAATTGGCGGCGGTTCACCGTTACGACGGATAACCGAAGCTCAAGGAGAAGCCTTGAGAGAACAGTTGGGTGGCTTGGGACAGGACGCTAGTGTTTACGTGGGTATGCGTTACTGGCATCCTTACACCGAAGAGGCGATCGCCAAAATTACCCAAGATAACATTGATCGCCTTGTCATCTTACCCTTGTATCCGCAATTCTCTATCAGTACTAGTGGTTCAAGCTTCCGGCTTTTAGACAAAATTTGGCAAGAAAACCCAAAACTTCAGCTGATTGATTACACCGTCATTCCTTCTTGGTACAAATCTACAGGCTACCTGCAAGCAATGGCGCAGCTGATCGATCAGGAAATAGAACAGTGTCCCAATCCTGATGAAGCTCAAATTTTCTTCAGCGCCCACGGCGTTCCAAAAAGTTACGTTGACGAAGCAGGCGATCCTTACCAGCAAGAAATTGAGGAATGCACTCATCTGATTATGCAAACCCTCAATCGACCAAACTCTCATGTCTTAGCTTACCAAAGCCGCGTTGGTCCGGTGGAATGGCTGCAACCCTATACAGAAGAAGCAATCCCGGAACTAGGGGAAAAAGGTGTCAAAGATTTGGTTGTCGTACCCATCAGTTTTGTCTCAGAACACATCGAGACATTACAAGAGATTGATATTGAGTATCGCGAACTTGCAGAAGAATCCGGAATTCACAACTTCCGTCGCGTACCTGCACTCAACACACATCCGGTGTTTATCAAAGCACTAGCTGATTTGGTGATTGATGCATTAAAAGCCCCCAGTCTGAAGTTCTCCCAAGCCAGCCAATGGAAGAAGAAGGTGAGAATTTACCCGCCAGAAGGTTGGGAGTGGGGTATGACAAGTAGTGCAGAAGTTTGGAATGGTCGTATTGCCATGTTAGGCTTCATAGCATTAATTATCGAACTCGTTACAGGTCGCGGTCTACTGCACATGGTTGGGCTATTGTAGTCAAGTCGCTGTGCAATTTTTCGTGATTCGTCATTAACTTAGTTAGTAGCTAATGAAATATAAGATAAGACCTCACTTTCAATCCCTCTCCTTGATAAGGAGAGGGAAGCAGGAGGCAGGGTGAGGTTTTATATTAAATTTGACCCACTTACCTGACGAATCACGAATTCTTTAACCTTATGTGGTGGAAACACAACTATATTACTTTTATCTTGCTTTTATTAGTCACTAGCCTGACGACACTTTATTTATGGTTTCCTGTCGATGATTCTAATTGCAACATCAAAGCAGTTTTGAGACCAAGATTCGGAAAATACGATGTGTATGCTACCAAAGTCGTTGTTCAGCCGTGGCTTGGTGAACATCATGTTTATGGAATCTTTGAAGTACCAGATAAATACAAGGAAGCCCCATTTTTTGTTTTAACTGTAAAAGGTGCTGGCAGCAACTGTGAAAAGCCATTTGGCACGTTACAAGAAGTTGATGGCATTTTTGCTGAACCAGGTACGCATTTGATCCGGGACTACATTAGAACTCGAACGGCTTTCAGGTTAATTCTTCAGGGTATGTACAATGAATTAAAAGATCCACAAAGCTGGAAATTGACTTATCCACGTAATATTACTCCTAATAAAACCTCAGAATTTTGAAAGACTGCGCGGATGGGTAGCTGTTTGAAAAGCCAATAGGAAATTTGCGGCTCAAAAGCTTATCAGTTCTGAGTTTGGGAGTTTTTTGATAAAATTTGATCCGCGCGATCGCTAGAATCTTTACCAGGAGTAAGTTTGAGGCTGTTTTGAAATTGGCACTACTTGACGTCGGATCGCTGAAATGCTACTTTTGTTATACATCCGCGCAACCGCACCTCGAAAACTAAATAGGTCATGGGTTTTATATGACCGCAGTTGAAATTCTCTATTCCCCGTTAAGGGGATTGAAACTTCATCTTCTCTCCTTTTTCGGTCGTAGTAATCTGGTTGAAATTCTCTATTCCCCGTTAAGGGGATTGAAACATGTTTCCAGAAGTCGCTTCAACAAAAAAAGCACGTTGAAATTCTCTATTCCCCGTTAAGGGGATTGAAACCCAACGGCTCGAACCCCTAACCCTGCCGCCATTCGTTGAAATTCTCTATTCCCCGTTAAGGGGATTGAAACCAAAAACATAGCATCTAACTTGGGTGACACTTCAGTTGAAATTCTCTATTCCCCGTTAAGGGGATTGAAACGCTGCTGTACGAAACTCTGGAAGAAGAACTCATTAGGTTGAAATTCTCTATTCCCCGTTAAGGGGATTGAAACAAGAATCTTCGAGTCTGAAGCATTAACAACCGCTTGCAGTTGAAATTCTCTATTCCCCGTTAAGGGGATTGAAACACAGTACTAATCAAGTTGGACGAATTAATCATAGCGTTGAAATTCTCTATTCCCCGTTAAGGGGATTGAAACGTGAACTTGCATGAAAGGACGGCGCAAACGGCTTAGTTGAAATTCTCTATTCCCCGTTAAGGGGATTGAAACAGGAGATCCGGAAACATAGCTCGGTGAGACACTAATTGTGTTGAAATTCTCTATTCCCCGTTAAGGGGATTGAAACCTGAATCAGCTTTTCTAAATGTGATGGAAGGCAAGCAAGTTGAAATTCTCTATTCCCCGTTAAGGGGATTGAAACAATATCTTCTAAAATTGCAATTCCGCCCACGTTGTCGTGTTGAAATTCTCTATTCCCCGTTAAGGGGATTGAAACTAGCTTTCAATACTCCTAAAGATGATGCGATCGCTTCTAAGGTAGTTGAAATTCTCTATTCCCCGTTAAGGGGATTGAAACTTCATTAACAGGGAATACACATAATTTTTCTTTAAGTTGAAATTCTCTATTCCACGTTAAGGGGATTGAAACATACTAACGTCACCTCCTATTTGGCTTCCATTAATAGTTGAAATTCTCTATTCCCCGTTAAGGGGATTGAAACAGATATTAATACATGAGTGATTTTAGGGATGAAATCCGTCAAAGTTGAAATTCTCTATTCCCCGTTAAGGGGATTGAAACCTGCTGCCATTGTTATCTCCTAATTGGGACAAAGGTTGAAATTCTCTATTCCCCGTTAAGGGGATTGAAACACAACTAGTGATAGTGCCCAGCAAATTGCGGCTAGATTGAGGTTGAAATTCTCTATTCCCCGTTAAGGGGATTGAAACGGATGTGCATAATAATATAAGTCTCTGACCTCATGTTGAAATTCTCTATTCCCCGTTAAGGGGATTGAAACTACCAAGCATGAGTGGTTCATAATAATCTTTTGCTTGTTGAAATTCTCTATTCCCCGTTAAGGGGATTAAAACAATAGAACATCAGGATATGGCTTGTACAAGGATTCGCAAGTTGAAATCACCCACTTCCCCGCAAGGGAATTAAAACCAAAGTAAGAGTTAAAGCGAGATATATTATCTAATATTGAAAATAATCGCAGATGCCAACACGAACATTAATATGCTTACCGATACTCGTGCAGCAGAGAAAACCAATCATTCTCGCCAAAATGTATTGATTGTTGGGGGAGGCCCAGCAGGACTTGCCACAGCATTAATGCTAGCCAAACGTGGTTGGACAAATATTACAGTTTTGGAAAAACGCGCCACTGCTGATTACTATGAACCCGATAAATCATTCAATTATCTCATTGATGGTCGGGGTCAAAAATTTACTGACTTCCTTGGAATGACTGACAAGCTAGTAGAAATTAGTGTTCCAAATACAGAATTTTATCTCACAGAAATCAAAGCCAACGGAAGCAAAAAAACATTTAAATTACCTTTTGTAGATCCAAAGCAAAAAACAGCTTACTGGATTCCCCGAAGGGCATTTGTTCTTTTGCTATATCAAGAAATTGAACGTAATTGGCAAGACAAGATCACTGTACTGTTTAATACAACATGTGTTGAAATCAATAAGATAGCCCAAGAAAACGCAGAGGGTGAACAGCTTGAAGTTGTTTCCCAAACACAGAACGGTAGTGTTGCCAAATTTGAGCCTCAGCTTCTGGTTGGTTGTGATGGCATTTACTCCATTGTCCGAAACACTTTGAAAGAGTGGGACAAACCTACATCAGATAGATTTGAGATGAAGTGTTTTCCTTCGCCTAGCTCAAATTTGAGGTATAAAGTCTTAAGTTTACCTCCAAATTTTCCGTTAGATAAGAGTGGTGAGGAACACGCTGTATGTACTATGTCATATGCAGTTCGTAGCGCTTTCCGAGACCGCAGGCGAACACTGTCCCTTGGTTTATTACCAATTAAAAATCCAAATGAATTTCGTAGTGCAAATATCATTAGACTACCAAATCATGAGATATGGGAATTAAAAAATAGTGAACAGGTGTATAACTTTTTTGAGCAAGCCTTTCCACAATTGCCCATACACCAAATAGTTTCGCCTGAAGAAGCTGCTCGATTTGCTTCCAGTGAAGGCGGTTACTTTCCTCCTCCTCAATATTGTTCTGGATTGCACTTCGAGTTAACACACAAACAAGCAAATCAAGGAATAGGCGATCGTTCTTCTACCGTTGGGGTAGTCTTGTTAGGGGACACTATCCATTGCTTTCCTCCAGACATCGGACAAGGAGTCAATTCTGCATTAGAAGATGTGTGTGTCCTCAACGAAGCACTTTCTAAAAATGATGATGACATCTCTAGTGCTCTGCCTTTGTACGAATCCTTACGGTTTGCTGATGTCAAAGCTTTGATACGTCTTGCCCAAATTGCTTTTCCTTGGCAGTATAACCAAGCTCCCCTTCGCACAAAGCTATGGAATATCAACACTTTGCTGCGATTTTTACTCAATCGACTGCTACCCCAAATATTTAGTCCTCCAGCCTTCTTTCTGATTAGAAATCATCAACTTTCTTACCAGGAAATCTTAGTTAAGGCTCAACGTACTACCCAAATTCTATATATACTCGGTTTGATAGTGATAAGTGGATTTTTAGCTTCAGTTTTCAGATTAGTTCAAATCTAATAAGTCAACTTGCTGGCTATTGAATTGTGAGTGAAAAATACCTGTTTATTCATGCAATCTGCGCTCCGGGCAGAGCGCGTAAGCGCAAGCGTGTCCCTTTGGGACTTACGCGCAGCGTCTCGTAGAGAAGCTATCGCCCATCACCAATTATTTTCAAGTCCTGCTCAATTCGATCCAAAAGTTGAAATTATCCACTTAAGCGCAAGGGGATTAACACTGCATGGTCAGAGGAAACACAAGTAATTGTATCTCTGATGTGTAATACTCAATGAACAAAACAAATATTACAAAACGAATTGTGCTTTCTCACTGATGAATCTAGCCGCCCAGCAGCTTACTAATTTAACAGGAAAAACTAGGTTAGAAGCAAGAACAATACTCATCTCTCAAGGCTTTGAATTTAAAACCTCCACAACAGGCGGATATGAAACTTATGAGCATCCAGATGGCAGTGTAATTCATATTAGACCAAATGGAGAAATTGTCCGTAGCGGACCAAAGATTAAAGGTAATAATAGAAAATATTACCGTCGTAGGTACGATCAATTTGGTAGCCAAATACAATTTATCCCTGGAGCAAATACACATAGTACCGGAGAAATTGTGATTCCATGACTATAAGCATTGCCCAAAATATAACAACCTTTTTGGAAGATTTGAAAAGCGCTGATCTCATTGGAATTTCCTTACTTCCTCAAAATTTTGGATTGCGCCTTGAGTTTACCTTTGGTCCCGAATCTGGTGATGCGAAGATTGAACTTTATCGAATCGTTCACCTTGTGATTTCTCAGCCTCTAAATACAGATGATGAAGATTTTTGCTTTTGGGTAGGGGAAGTGGAACTCAAGAAAATCGAGGAAGGCGGAAGTCAAATTTTATCAGCCTTGTCTTACCCATTTAAGGATTCAAAGGGAAGCATTGAGACAGATTCATCACTCATTTATTTTCGTTTGGAAGGAGATATCTGTGTAGAAGTCGTCTGTGGCAATTATAAAATATTTCAGGAAATTTAACAGTAAACAGTTATCAGTTATCAGTGAACAGTTATCAGTTATCAGTTATCAGGTAGGAAACGGACTCGTCCACCCCTTGTTCACTGTTTACTGTTCACTGTTCACTGTTCACTGTTTTAAAACTAAATTCCCAGCCGTTGATAAACCTCCTCTAAATGTTTTAAATGCTGCTGTGCATCAAAACACTCTTCAATTTCTGCTGACGATAATTTTTCGGTAACGCGAGAGTCTTTGACAATCAACTCATGAAAATCACCGTCTGGTTTGTTCCAAGCGGTGTGAGCGTTTTGCTGCACAATTGCGTAAGCATCTTCACGGCTCATTCCTTTGTCTACCAGTGCTAATAGCACCCTCTGGCTGAATACCACGCCACCATAACAGTACATATTCCGTTCCATGTTGTCTGGATAAACCAGTAGGTTTTTCACCAACTCGGTGATTTCTTTCAACATAAAGTGAGTCAAAATGCAAGAGTCGGGAAGAATCACTCGTTCTGCCGAACTATGGGAAATATCTCTCTCATGCCATAATGCGATATTTTCCAGGGCAACACCAGCATGAGAGCGAACTAATCTTGCCATTCCTGTGAGTCTTTCTGAACGAATGGGGTTGCGTTTGTGGGGCATGGCTGAGGAGCCTTTTTGCCCTTTGGAGAAGAATTCTTCGACTTCTAGAACGTCTGTTTTTTGTAAGTTGCGAATTTCGACGGCGAAGCGTTCTATGGATGCGGCAAGCATTGCTAGTTGCTGCACAAAGTCGGCGTGGCGATCGCGCGATATCACCTGTGTCGATGCTGTATCCGGTTTGAGTCCGAGTTTTTCGCAGGCGATCGCCTCCACCCGAGGTTCAATATTGGCATAAGTTCCCACTGCACCAGACATCTTACCCACAGCGATTGTTTCACGCAAAATTTTCAAACGTTCTTGGTGTCGCAACACTTCTGCTAACCACCCAGCCAACTTAAAACCAAAAGTGATAGGTTCAGCGTGAATACCGTGGGAACGTCCAATCATCACCGTGGTGCGATGTTCCTTAGCCTTTTGACGAATAACCTCAATCAAATCTTCTAGGCGTTGCATCAACACATCCAGACTAGCAACAAGTTGCAGTGCCAAAGCCGTATCCAGCACATCAGAACTCGTTAAACCCAAGTGGATGTAACGCCCCACCTCACCAACATATTCATTGACATTTGTCAAGAAAGCAACCACATCGTGGCGGACTTCAGCTTCAATTTCCAGCACCCGCTTTGGATCAAAATTCGCCTTTGCCTTAATCTCCTCAACCGCTGTAGTTGGAATATAACCCAACTCAGCTTGAGCCTCACAAACAGCAATTTCTACTTGCAGCCAAGTTTTTAGCTTATATGCTTCTGTCCAGAGATTGCCCATCTCGGGCAAGGTATAACGCTCAATCACAGTCCGCCACTTAGTACAACCGTCATATTGTACAAAGAACGCGGGAACTCATAAAGAGTATGTAGCAGACTTTAATCAAAAGTTTGCTCTTACTTTGAAGAAACACAGGGGTGTAGGGGTGTAAGGGCACTCATAAGATTGACTTGTTTAATGTGTACACTATCACATTTTAAAGTATATATCACTAGACTGCAGTGTTATTATTTACCTATAAAAAAATACAAGCTGGTATTTGTAGAATAATTTATGCGTAGAGTATAATTCCAACAATTCAGAGTTCTCTTATTTCTAAGTATAAAAATTATCTTTTTTGATTCTATTCCTTCTGGATGTGGGTATATTGTTAGTCTATCAGGCAAAATAAAACTACTATGCTTCTCCAGCATTTCTCTTCTCAATTACGACTAAAGCCTCTAGAGAAAACTAGAGGTTTTTTTTAAGTTTTTTTGTCGTTACTTGATAAATAGTTATACCTAAAAAAAATAACATATAATTTGAGAAGATTGCTTCCTTTCAGTACATTTTGGTCGTTGCGTACATCTTACGTTTAATTTTATTGCTCTACTTTAGTTGGAAAATTTGTGAACCAAGATGATTCAACTCTTGGCTCAACTTACCCCATAAGTAATTACTTTGTTGACTGACTACGACTTGCGGGTTAAATGCACTATCTGTCACAAACATTTTTGGAATTGCTATTAGTTAGAGTCATCATCAGAGCGTTTTCTCTTTTGTGTTCGTTCATTCCTATTTTTTGGTTTCATCCCTTGATTAAGGCGAGCATCTTCTGTCAGAGGAATGGCATGTTTATCGGGGATAATGCGGGAACCATACTTTCTCGCATAAACCTGGGTAAACTCGGCACCAAAAAAGAGAATCTGGGCAGCATAATTAACCCAAGCCAAGATAATTACCACAGAGCCAGCAGCACCGTAGGCTGATCCAAAACTGCCGTTACCCAGATACTGTCCCAAAAGATACCTGCCAATAGAAAACAAAAATGCGGTGAGCGCAGCTCCGGTTAAAACATCACTCCAAGTAATTTTAACATCTGGCAGTACTTTGAAAATTAGCCCAAATAGTAATGTGGTGATGGCAAAACCAATGATGAAGTTGAGAAACTGCCAGATAAAATCGACACCAGGTACGACATTTTTAAAGTAACCAACTAGCGCTACTAACACTCCACTAATCACAAGTGACACAAGTAATAAAAAACCAATAACTAATACCATCGCAAACGATGTCACACGTTGGCGAACTATGTTTTTCATAACCCGTCCGGGTTTTGGCTGCACTTCCCAAATCGTATTTAGGGCATCTTGCAACTCGGTAAATAAACCAGTAGCACCAAACAGCAGGACGACAACGCTGATAATGGAAGCGATAGTTCCCGCTTTCGGCTGGCTGGCATTTTGAATGGCTGTCTGGATAACTTGTGCGCTAGGTTTACCGACTAAACCTTGAAGTTGCTCTACAATTGCGCCCTGTGCCGCTGCTTCTCCAAATACCGCACCGGCGATCGCAATGACAATAATCAGTAATGGGGCAATAGAAAAAATAGTGTAATAAGAGAGTGCTGCGGCTAAACGTGACGCTTTATCCTTACTCCATTCTTGGAATGTCTCTTGGAACAGTTCTACAACTGCCTTTAAATTCATCAAAATATCTCCTTTTGGGGTGATGTACTGACCAGCCCAGGCGAGCAGTACTAAAAATATTATATGTATTGCATCTTTCCCACTGACTTCTTTTGACTGACACGTGAGTTCTTTTGTTAAAAATTGCTTTCAAGAAACACGCTTAACAGGGAACGCTTAACGCTTAACGCTTAACAGGGAAAAAGGTGTTTGTTTCATTCATAACGGGTGGCGCGCCGCTAGTCGGTTGCTCCTAATCTAGTCGGTTGCTCCTAATAAAGTTATCAGTAAACGTTCTTACACATATGTCTGATTAATTTTAGATTCAATGAGTATCATGTGCTTAACCCTGTTTTAAAGATACCGACTGAATCCTGTAATTCTAGCGCTACTTCTTGTGTTTGCTGCAGAGAATGAGACACTATACCAGACGAATCGGCAGTACGTTCACAAGCTTCAGCAACCTCTTTTATGGACGACACAACTGTTTGAGATGTTTTTGTCTGAGAAACTGTTTCTGTAAGAATTAACTCTAAGCAAGAATCAATCTGGCGGGACACGTCTATAATCTGATTGAGATTATACTTGGCATTTTCAACAACTTTTACTCCACCCACCATCTGAGTTGTTCCTTGTTCTATGCCTCTGACAACTTCCCTGGTTTGCGATTGAATGTTGTCGAAAATTTGTGAAATTTCTTTGGTTACTTCAGCAGACTTCGCAACCAATTGAGAAATTTCTTCTGCTAATTTGATAAAGATTGGATTTCCACCCATCCACGCAGCCTCAACACCAGCATTGACAGCTAACAAGTTGACTTGCATATCAATTTGCTTCATCAAGGATACAAAGGAGGAAATTTTTTGAGAAGTTTCGCCCACACACTTGACTCTGTTCGCAGTTTCCACAACAATTTGTTGTAAATTCCAAATAGTATCGAGCGTAAAATCCATTGCTTTACCAGCCGTCTGTGCTTTATCAGAAGTCGCTTCAATAACTTCTGTCGCTTGGTGAGCAATCTGTGCGACTGTTTGGATCGACACACTCATGTTATCCATTTCTTCAAGACTGTGGTTAATTTCGTTAACCTGTATGAGTGCTTCATCTGCTAAGTGTTGGATAGCACTAGAGTTTGGCTCCATAGCAACACTCAGTTGGTCAGCAGCTGTTTTGACTTGAGTTACAATCCGCTGGAAACTGTCGATAATAGTATTTAAAAAATCAGCCACTACACCAATTTCACCAACTGAAATTTTAGCTCGAACTGTTAAATCACCATGAGTTGCTTCTTTAACATCACCAATAAGTTCTAAAAGCTGCCTTTGAAGAACTTCTTTAGTCTGCCGAAATCCTTCTTCCGCTTGCTTGCGTAAAGTAATGTCAGATAGCACTCCAATAAAATTTGTGACGCGTCCAAATGCGTCTCGTACTGGAGAAACTGTTAATTCACACCAAAATGGGGTGCTATCTTTGCGGTAACTCCTGACAATAATTTGGTATTCACTCGAGTCACGCATAGCGTCGCGTATTTGTTCAACAGTCGTTTGATTTGTGTCGGTTCCCAGTAAAAAGCGGTAGTTGCATCCAAGCACATCTTCTTGTGAATAACCTGTGATTGTTTCAAAAGCGGGGTTGCAAAAAATGATCGGATTGTCGCTTTGGTGCGAGTCGGTAATAAAGATGGCGTTACTAGCAGCTGCAATTGCTCGATCACGAAGCAGCAATACTTTTTGTGCCTGTTGAAGTTCATCAAAAAGACTGGCTTGTTCTAAGGCAATTCCAACTTGAATTGCGAGTTGTCTAAATAAATCAATTTCAGACTTTTGCCATTTTCGAGGTCTTAAGCATTCATGGGCACATAATAAACCTGTCAGCTGATAATTTTTTAAAATAGGTGCAACTAAATTTGCCTTAATTTGAAAACTTTCTAAAAGATTTTTCTGACTATCTGTAAAATCTGCTTTATAAATGTTGCTAGTGGCTCGAACTCTACCACTTTTGTACATTTCAATCTCATCTTCGCGAAATGAATCATTGACTTTTTGTCCTAAAGTTTTCACCAAACCCTCTGCAACTGACTCCGCGATAATAGTACCACTCCAGTCAGAATTGAAGTGATAAATCACAACACGATCTGTTGTTAATGCTTGACGAATTTCATTAACGGTTGTACCGAAAATATCATCTAATTTGAGCGATCGCCGGATGCCTAGAGTAATTTCTATAAATTGCTGGGAACGTATCGTTTCGACTTCTTGTTGTTCCAAAAGCTTCCCTGAGGCTGCTAAACGCTGATCGACAAACGAAGTTAGCAATGCAAAACCCAAGATAACAACAGTGGCGACACCAATGCCAATAGCCAGCCAACTTAGGGAGTTAGTTATTGCTTGGGAATTCGTAAATACTTGTAAATTGCTGGCTTTAAAATGAGCCGCTGCCATTCCTGTGTAGTGCATCCCAGCAATTGCTACTCCCATGACGACTGCACTGCCAAGCTTTGTCCACCCCACGCTACTCGTCTGCATGCGTAATTGAAACGCAATCCATAGTGCGATGATCGACGCACCAATGGCGATCAGCACAGAAAGCATAAACAGCAGTGGGTTATACTCAGTGGTTGCTTCCATTCGCATCGCGTACATTCCAATGTAGTGCATCGACGCAATACCAATACCCATGAGGGTACCACCAATCAGCAATTGCCAGAGATTCAACACTCGGCGACTGGCAAGAAAAAGTGCGCCAAGCGAGGCAATGATGGCAGGCAGTATTGACACCACCACAGTCCACATGTCGTAGAACATCGGTATCGGCAAACTGAAGGCAAGCATCGCGACAAAATGCATCGACCAGATACCGATTCCCATTACAATCCCGCCGCCAATCAGCCAAGCCATTCTCGCCGATGCCTTGGCTGCCGTGACCCGCCCAGCTAAATCAAGAGCAGTGTATGATGCAAAAACTGCAATGATAATGGAAAACGTTACAAGCCGTGAGTCATGGCTACTACTGATAACTAAATCTTCCTGAAGCATCAGCTTAACCTCAAGGTATATGATGGATTAAATTTTATTTTTTCGTGGTTTGATGCATATAGATTAAGCTTTCCATACCACTAAAAGCATCACTATTTTTGCACTTTTTTTAGAGAATGTCTGCTGACTCATAAAGAAGCGTTATAATTAACTTAAATTACTCTCAAACAAAATAATTTGGCTCGGGATATATAAATTTCTCTGAGTTTTCCTTTTTTCATAATTTTCTTCTTCAATTATTCTCCGTTGACAAAAATTAAATAACTTATTTTGAATTTAAAATCTTGAGTTGATATAAAATTTAATTGTTTCTCAAAGTAGGAATTCCTTGTAATATTCTGCTATTGACAATTTTCTATGAAAATTCTATTAAAATCATTGACAAAACTCAGAAATTGTACATCCTCAATAACTGGATTTGTAAAAATTACGATTTTGTCTTGTCAATCATTTAGAAAACACAAAAATTAATATGAATCAAGAAAAAAGAACGATACCAGCATTACTGAGTGAGCGTTATCATATCATCAGCGTACTTGGATCTGGTGGATTTTGCGACACTTTCTTAGCAGAAGACACCCAAATGCCCTCGGCACGCCGTTGTGTGATTAAACAACTCAAACCAGTCAACGACAGTCCTCTGATTCAAGAACAGATACAAAAGCGATTTCGACGGGAAGCTATCGCTTTAGAGGATCTTGGAGCTGCTAGTCATCAAATTCCCACTCTGTACGCTTACTTTCAGAAGTTTGGACAATTCTATTTAGTACAGGAATGGATCGACGGACAAACCCTGTTTGAGAAAGTCCAACAAAGTGGATGTTTAAGCGAAAGCGAGGTTGTCTCCATTTTGATCTGTTTGTTAGATGTGCTGGAATATGTGCATGACAAAGGTCTCATCCATCGGGATATTAAGCCAGATAACATCATTTTGCGCTCATCAGATCACAAACCAGTGTTGATTGATTTTGGTGCAGTGCGAGAAACGATGGGGACAGTGGTGAGTTCTCAAGGATCTGTCAGCAGTTCAATTATTGTTGGTACAGCGGGTTTTATGCCTAATGAACAAGCAGCAGGGCGTCCAGTTTTTGCCAGTGATCTATATAGTTTAGGACTAACAGCTATTTATTTGCTCACAGGACAATTGCCGCAACAAATGACGACAGACTTATACACTGGGGAGAGTATCTGGCAGCGCGATGGAGTCAGTGCAAGTTTAGCAGCAGTCCTAGATAAAGCAATTCGCAACAATATTAGGGAACGCTATCCCAGCGCTAGAGCAATGATATATGCTTTACAAAGCATAGCAAGTTCTCTTGCATCTGAGCAGGTGGGTAAGCGTACTCAACCACCAACCCAGACTCTTCCTACGACTCTAAGGCCTGCCGCTGAAAACAAAAGACAGAACAGTATATTTATTGGTAGCGTTTTTATGATAGGTGCATTATTCGGTACATCTATAATTATTGGTCTTTTGTTAACAAACTTTCGCCAACCAACAGCGTATAAGAAAGAACCCTCCTCTGGATTAGTCACAAAACCAACTGGATCAGATGCCCCTTTTAGATTATCTCCTTCTGTAAACCCCAGTTCTCAAATGGTACAAATTCTAAAACAACAAAATATAGAGACTGGTGCTTTGCCTAGTTCATTTCATTTTATAGCAGACTCTACCTTCCCAAATTTACAAAATGCTGTCAAGCAAACGAAAATTTTGCAGGCGGCAGGTTATTCTCAAACAGGTGTGTTTTGGATACCAGATTATCCAAATTTGGTTGACAAGCATTTATTTGTTGTTTATGTAACTACTTTTAGTGATCGCTCTAGTTGTTTGAACTTCCTCAGGGATTATGGAAAAGTGAATCCAAACGCATACTGCGCTTTCGCAAGTAAAGATCCAAAAGCACCAACAGCACGGCTATCCTTTAGAGAAATTCAGTAGTTGTGCATGATGGCTGAGTCACTTGCTAGCCCCTAAGGGGCGCTACGCAAACGCCCGGCTGCGCTAACAAAATTAAGAACCCCATCGATAAGAACGTAAAGCAACTGGCGTCCCAGAGAAAAAGGAAGGAGAAATAATTCTGATACAAACGGATTTGATGTGAAACGGCAAAATATCCGTAATCTTCCCAGGACGGGTTGAAGTTTAATAGCAGTGCGAAAATAACTTTTCGATGAAATATTGTTAATTAGCTTTAGGATATAATTTAATGCCTTCCATTGCTTACGTTTCAACAAAAGATGGTGACTCCCTCGCGGTTCGCAAGCTTCCTGACGGGGAAAAAATAGATTCTTTGATTAATGGTACTGAAGTAACTGTAAGCAGCGAACCTGTATATGCAGGAAACAGGAATTGGGTACAAATTGGAGCGAATCGTTGGGTAGCGAATGAGTTTATAAAAATCATCAAAGGAGCGAGAGTGGTTGCTAATCGCTCGTTAAAAACCATCAGTGGTGGTTTGAGGATATACCAGACTCGACTCATTGATGGCAGAAATCAAGTTGTGAATACAGTACGAGGTGTTTCTGGTCGAGCGAACAAGCAAACTCCATCTGATATTGCGGGTTCTCAAACGCCTTTACCTTTTGGAATTTACACTTTCAACTATCCAGGAATAGTAGAATTTAAAGGGGGAGAATTTGGTGGTGTTTGGTCTCCAGTTACGCCGACTTTCAAAACTGAACGCTCAGAAATAGGTATTCACTACGATCCATCAGCTTTGCTACAAAATGCTAACAGTGGTACAGCAGGTTGTTTTGCCACACCAACTGTTGAGGAAAAAGACACTATGACAAACTTTATTCGCACTTACAAACCAACTCATTTTATTGTTTACCAAGGGTAATAGCCCTCTTCTGTCACTCTCCGAAAACATTTGCCATTTCTGAATTCTAGAGCTTTTGTATAGCAAGCGATTGCGCAATTCTTTTCTAATAACAAATACAAGACCCATTTTTTTCTAATAGCATAGCTTGTATTGATTGCCTCATGAGGCTTCTAGCGATACGCCTCTGGCGTCTGCCCTTTGGGCAATCGCCTTCCCGGAAAGTGACAGAAGAGGGATAGTGCAGTTCTAAATCATTTGTGAAAAACAAAAACCCCGACAATTTTTACGAAGTCGGGGTTCTGTGTCCCTCAATTTTAATCGCCAAGTGCAAAATATGAACTAGTACACGTTGGCGTAAGTCCTGCGTAAGCGATAGCTCCACTCTTACGAGAAGCCGCTACGCGTCTACGCGGAGCGAGGCTCAAATCTATGCCCTAAGTCCTTACGGACACGCTGCGCTTACGGGCACGCGCTCGTCCCAAGGGGACACGCTCTTGCAACGCTATCGGTGATTTTGACGTCTCGGCTCATTTCGACTTCGCTCAATGTAAACCGCTCGACGTCAAAGCTGAGCGAAGCGATGCACTGAGCTTGTCGTTGTGTCGAAGCTTTGAATTTTGAATTGGTATCACCCCAACCCCTGCGAACCCACACCAGAGGGTGCCGCAAGCGGTTGAGGTTCTTCGTTTTTTATAAGTGTTCATCCGGACATGATATTACACCGAATGCGCGGTCATCGCAATAAAAAAAGCCCGCTTTTAGCGGGCACAACAACACAACACAAATGGTCTAGCTCAGAGGGTGGTGAAGCGCTTACTCTGTGATAAATTAGTTGTCTTACATTGTTCAAGTAAAATCTTGGTGTTCATTGTTTCAGTTTCCCTTTTTTGTTTGTGTGGCGGCATTGATTGAAACCGCTTCTGATATTTCATATGGGTGACTTTTGATTTTTATGCACTTAAGGCAAATGTATTTGTTTAATTTGTCTGGCTGAAGAAAAAAAAGTCACCAGGAAATTTGGGAAGAATGCTGTAAAAGGTGATTTAGGAGTTGAACGGATCTTGTTAAGAATTAAGCGATCGCTATCTATACTGACTCTTTTCTCTTTTCTCGTACCATACGCTGTCGTTGCTGCACCACCCAGAACACCAGACAAAACAGTCAACTGTGACATCCTTGTTGTAGGTGGAGGACTGTCTGGTGTCGCCACAGCTTATGAGGCAATATTGGCAGGCGAAACGGTGTGCCTGACCGAAATTACTGATTGGTTGGGAGGACAAATCTCCTCGCAAGGAACTGCTGCACTTGATGAACGACCAACTCAGCGTCGCAAACTCTTCTACTCTCGCGGTTACTTAGAACTGCGAAAACGTATTGAGAGCAAATACCGTGGTAATATTAACCCTGGTAACTGTTGGGTAAGTGACTCGTGTTTTCTGCCGCGCGATGGTCATGAAATTTTGACTTCAATGCTCAAAGATGCTGAAAAAAAAGGCAAAGGAAAGTTGCAATGGTTCCCGAACACGGTGATTAAGGAATTGGAATATAGTAGCGACGGGAAGCTCATTAGTAGTGCGATCGCCATCCAACATCAACCAGTTCAAGGTGCACCACCCCTCAACACAACTCCATTATCTCAAACCATCGAAGACACTTATACCTACCAAAACTCATCCCGCTTTAGCAAAACTATTGTCCGCCTCGCCCCCAAACAAACCAAAAGTAAAGCTGGCAATAACGCTCCTAACTGGTATGTTGTAGACACTTCAGAAACTGGCGAAATTATCGCTCTTGCTGACGTTCCTTACAGACTAGGAATTGATGCTCGTTCTTATTTGGAACCTTCTTCTTCCAGTCCTCAAAACGATCCTTTTTGTACTCAGGGCTTTACCTACACCTTTGCAATGGAGGCGACCAAAGACCCGCAACCGCAAACAATGCCCGCATTTTATCCACAATACTCTCCATATTATAGTTATGAATTGAAGCGCTTAGCAAGTTTTCCCTTGGTTTTCACCTACCGTCGCATTTGGAGTCCCACCAAAGGACAACCAATGGAATTTGGTGGTGTCAAGTTTAACGCTCCCACCCCAGGGGATATCTCAATGCAAAACTGGACTTGGGGCAATGATTACCGTCCTGGAACTTCTGCTGATAACCTCATTTACACTCGTCAACAGTTACAAGCGAGTGGGCAACTGAAGCCAGGAGGTTGGATGGGTGGACTGCGAACAGAATCTTTACGCAAAGCTGAGGAAAATGCTTTAGGATACTATTACTGGTTGAGCGCCGGGGATACAGATTCTCAATTGGGCAATGGTGTCAAGCAGCCACAACCAAATCTCCGCTTTTTATCGGGCTTAGATTCCCCAATGGGGACAGCGCATGGCTTGTCGAAACATCCATATATGCGAGAAGGACGACGTATTATTGGACGCCCTAGCTGGGGACAACCCGAAGGCTTTTCTATTTGGGAAATTGATATCTCTCGTCGCAACTACAATGACGAGTACTACCGCAAAACACTACCACCAGATATGTATCGCCGCCTAAAAGCCGCATTAGGAGGTTTGGAAGCAGCATCAGTTCTTTCAGGGCAGATCAGTCCCGATAAGGTAGCGCGGCGTACTCGTTCCACTATTTTCCCTGATGCTGTGGGTATCGGTCACTACGCCATAGACTTTCATCCTTGCATGACCAAAAGCCCTCCAGAAACGCCCGGAAATACAGATCGTGCCGGTGAAAGACGTGGTGCTGGGCAAGCTTATCCTTTCCAAATTGCACTCAGGGCGATGATTCCTCAAAAAATCGACAATTTACTCGTCGGTGGTAAAAGCATTGCAACTAGTCACATCGCAGCAGCAGCATACAGGGTACACTCTTTTGAATGGTCTGCGGGTGCAGCAGCGGGCACGACAGCAGCTTTTGCCCTGAAAAATGGCATCGCACCCTACCAACTCGTAGATAAATTGCCCTTACCAGAACCGCGATTACAACTCCTCAAACAGCTGTTGGAGAAAAATGGTAACCCTACTGCCTTCCCGGATACCTCGATTTTTAACCAAAATTGGGATGATTGGAAGTAATTAGTCATTAGTCATTAGTCATTAGTCATTGGTCATTAGACTATTGACTATGGACTACACTAGTTAATTGTAGTTTAGTTTTGTTAAGCTTTTTGGCTAGGTGTACTATGGTTACAAGACTTTCAGCAGCTGTTTACGGGATGGCAACAGCACCAACTAAAGCTCCTGAACGGTCTAGTCAAGTGACCCGCAAGCCATATCCAAATTATAAAGTGATTGTATTGGATGATGATTTTAATACTTTCCAGCACGTTCACGATTGTTTGGTAAAGTATATTCCGGGTATGACTAGCGATCGCGCTTGGAAACTGACAAACCAAGTGCATAACGAAGGTCAAGCTATTGTCTGGACAGGTCCCCAAGAACCTGCTGAATTCTATCATCAGCAGCTTTCGAGAGCTGGTTTGACGATGGCTCCCCTTGAAGCCGCATAATACTGTAAGAAAATGACAAAACCCACTGAGGGCAGACTTGTTTGGAATCACTCAACCCACATTAGTGGTCTTATCCCAATCCTAGAACGTCTCACACGTCAGGATGGGATTCAAACCGTAACACCGGGACAAATTGGGCGAGTCAAAGGTCATAGCCCTCATTTACAATTGCGGATTTCAGTACCAATTCGCGGTGGGTTTAAGGCGATCGCACGCCACGGCAAAACAGTGCAAGAGGTGTTTATTGTGACGAATTTGGATCAAAATCAACTTGAGGAGGCGATCGCCTTTGCGATGAAAAAGTAATTTCTAGTCTTTGTGTCCAAAGTCCAATGGTTAATTCTACTAATGACTATTCCTGAACACGACTGACTGCAAATTTATGTAGCGGAAGGCTGACGATGCAAGAAAATGTTAAGAAATATGACAGTGCCGTCGTTATCCTTAAACTCATGACTACAGTTTCCCAATCAGGTAAAACTATTTTTTGGATAGCGAAAGCAACACAGTAAACTAGCCAGTAGGAAAAGCTCATTCTAAACAGAATCTTCTCTGTTTCTTCTACTTCATTATTTTCTTGCTTGCGCTCCCATAGTAACAATAGACCAGTAATGCAAGCGATAAAGGAAAGAAGCACAAAAAAATCGTGACAAACTAAATTTACTGAATGCATGCGTTGATATCCCAAAAATTTTCTATATCTATAGGAGATCAGTCTAAAGGAATAATCTTTTGGAATAAACCAATAGTTACAAACTGAAATAGATAACTCCCAATTTTGTAAATAAGTGCAAATAAGTTATAAGTTTGTTGTTAGTCGTTTGTTGTTAATTGTTATTTATTAACAATCTTGAACTTCACAAGCACCAATACTCACCCAGGTATTTGAACCGTCTGCCCAATGTTTTTTTCTAGGTAAAGAACGGGATAATCTATCTAATAGGAGTGACAATTACTTTTTTTATTAATCCTAATCTTACCCAATCCATAAGCTTTTGAAACTGTAGACGTTGAGACTCTTTATCTTCTCTACCAGATTCTACATCTGTCAAAACTAACTCAACGCTATATGCTTTTAATCTAGCTATTTGCTGGTTGAGTGCTGGTGTATTCTCTGCCTGTTCACGAGAACTGACACGTGAATAGGCAACACATTCGGGGATTTTCTCAGGGGTTGTGTTCACAAGCGCCAATACTCACCCAGCTACTTGAACCATCAGCCCAATGTTCTTTTTTCCAAATCGGAGCGTTGTGTTTGAGAGTATCTATCGCATAGCGACACGCTTCAAACGCTTCAGAACGATGAGGACAACCCACGGCAACTAAAACGCTGATTTCACCAACTTGCAACCGTCCAACACGATGATAAATGACGACACGGTTCACAATAGACCATTTTTGACGAATATCAGCAGCAATTTGATAAAACACCCGCATTGCCATCGGTTCATAAGCTTGATATTCTAGAGCAATCACAGGTTTACCATCTGTTTGATTACGAACCATCCCACTCATAACCACAACAGCGCCATTTGTTGAGTTATCCGCTTTGCCATAAACCTCTTCAATAGACAATGGCGCAAAGCTAACGGCAAAGCTATCTTCAGCTTTCGGCTGAATGGCAGAGGTAACAGAAGCTACGAGACCCAAGTTCATCTGAATAATTTCTATCTGTATGGGGAATTTATTCTTTTAAGTTGAATTCTAAAAAAGAATACCAACAATTATATAAATTTGGTTTACTTTACGTAATCTCACTGAAAATAAAAAAGTTTGTCATCCTCCTTTAGGCATACTACTATAATGAAGTGACTTAAATGGAGAATCCGATAGTAACTTCGTCGAGCTATCAAGTGCAGCAAGTACCAATTTTACCTAAAGGTAAGTTCCTAGTTCGAGCTACCAGTTGCAAGTAGTATAAGTAGCCGTCATGAACTGTGTACACCTTAGTAGGAACGGCCCGCCAGAAAGCTATCGGGGAAGACCTCCGGTCTCACTGCGATAGCCTTGCGGTGGGCGTCTACAAGTCGGGAAAGTGTAGCCGCGCACTGCCTCACCAAAACATATGAAAATATTTCTCCCAGCCTACGGCTCGTCGCTCCGCTAACATTCACTCACTCCCTCTCTGGTAACTTTCAACTCAGGTATGTTTAGTTTTTGGAAATTAAAAAGCAAATGTACATGGCAGTTGCAAACCGACTTAGAGTAAACATTGAATTCATGCCGTCACCTTAAAACTTCACTTGTTGAAGAATCTGGAGAACCCTGTATCACATCAAGACAAGCGATCATTCAATATTATAGGAAAAGATATAATGAATCTTTTATTGTCTAACAATGAAGCAGCAAGGCTTGTGGCTCTCCATCAGTATGACATTCTCGACACAGCACCAGAACAAGCATTTGACGATTTGGCATTCTTAGCCGCCCAGACTTGCGCAACACCGATTGCAGTAATAAATTTGATAGACACTAACCGTCAGTGGTTCAAAGCTAAAGTCGGGTTGGATGTGGAAGAAATGCCTCTGGATATTGGGTTTTGTCCCCTTTGTATCCAACAACGTGATATTTTAATCATTCCTGATACTTTGAGTGATGAACGGTTTGCTACTAATCCCATAGTAACGTCTGCTCCTTATGTGAGATTTTATGCTGGAGTTCCTTTAGTAACATCAGAAGAACAAGCAATAGGGACTGTATGTGTTGTTGATCGCGTACCGAGGAAAATCAGCCCCGAACAAGTGGAGTCGCTAAAAGCAATTAGCCGCTTAGTGATCAGACAACTAGAGTTACGCCGAAATTTAACTCAGCTAAGTAGTATAAAAGCAGAATATCAGCAAGCAGAAGAGAAATTGTGTTGGAAAGAAGCACTTTTGCGCTCAATGACTAGGGTCTCTCCACTAGCATTTTACATTGTTGATCACCGTACTAGTAAGATTTTATATGTCAATGAATCCTTTGGTGAAATTTTAGGCATTCAACACCTGAAAGAGCAAATTGAATTCGGCAAATTGAAACATGAGGATGTCATCAACAAATGCGACGAATTGACAGAAGTTTCGCCTTTCATTTCCTGTCAATTAATTCCAAGTCAAACGTGCATACGTGAGGACGAAATTTTCTTGAATGATGGTCGCATTATCAAACGGTTTTCTAAAGGTATTCGAGATGAAAATGACCAATATTTTGCACAGCTATATATTTTTGAGGATATCACGGTACGCAAACTAGCAGAACAGCAAGTTCGTGAACAAGCAGAATTACTCGATATTGTTACAGACGCAATTATTGTACGTGATTTAAGTAGCAATAGAATTTTACTGTGGAATAAAAGTGCCGAGAACCTTTACGGTTGGAAAGCAGAAGAAACTCTTGGTAAAAAAACAGAGGAAATTTTCTCTAACGAACCCTTGCCGCAATACTGGGAAATTTCTAAAAATGTTTTGGAATCTGGCTCATGGCAAGGTGAGTTACAAACAATCACGAAATCTTGCAAAAAAATTATTGTTGAAAGTCGTTGGACACTAGTACGTGATGAGTATTTTCAACCGAAATCAATCCTTGTAGTTGATACTGATATCACAGAGAAAAAACAATTAGAAAAGCAATTTTTACGCAATCAGCGTCTGGAGAGTATAGGTACTCTCGCAAGTGGTATTGCTCACGATTTAAATAATGTGCTGTCTCCAATTTTGATGTCAGTACCAATGCTCAAAGCGAGTTGCGATGATGAGCGTAGTCAGCAAGTGCTAACCATTGTAGAAAATAATGCCAAACGCGGTGCCAATTTAGTGAAACAGGTGCTGTCATTTGCAAGCGGAACTGAAGGCAATTGGGTAAAATCCAGCCCCTCTACGGATGATGCTCCGAAGGGAGCCGCCTTCGGCGATCGCGTCGGCTGTGATTATCCAAAGCGTCCCTCCCATAGGTGCGGCGAAGCACGAAATGCCTGCACTGAAGTTCCTTCAGGGAGGCAATCTTCGATTGGCTGGGCGTATACGAGCGCTGGCACTGTACTTCAATTGAAGGAATTGATTTCAGAAATGACGCAAGTTGTTGAACAAACTTTTCCCAAATCAATAGTCGTCCAAACGAAAATTCAGTCAAATTTATTACCTTTATATGGTGATAGCACACAAATTTATCAAGTGCTAATGAATTTGTGTCTCAATGCTCGTGATGCGATGATAAATGGCGGAACTTTGCAAATTTCTACCAAGAATGTTTTCATTGATCAAAACTTTGCCAAAATGCATCTTGATGCTCAAGTCGGTTCTTACATTGTCCTCACAGTTTCTGACACAGGAATTGGTATCCCCAACGAACTCTTAGATAAAATTTTTGAACCATTTTTTACAACTAAAGAGTTTGGTCAGGGAACCGGACTTGGATTGTCAACTGTCATGCGTATTATTAAAGGTCATGGTGGGTTCATGATTGTATCTAGTAGCGTCGGCAAGGGCACAAAATTTCAAGTCTACCTGCCAGCAATCAAGACAGCTACGATGCAGTTAACCGAAGATCGAGAAAGTATACCAACCGGATACGGAGAATGTATTTTGGTTGTAGATGACGAACCTGCGATCAGAGAAATTACAAAAGTTTCTTTAGAAAAGAATAATTACAAAGCAATGACTGCCAGTGATGGTATAGAGGCAGTCGCACTCTATGCCCAGCAGAAAGATAAAATTAGTGCGGCAATTGTCGATATGATGATGCCAGATATGGATGGAATCACGACTATCAATACCTTGCACAAAATGAACCCACTGCTGCATATCATTGCTGTTAGTGGACTAGCAACAAGCGAACAGATAGTATTAGACAAAGCCTCTGAGTTAATAGCATTTTTACCCAAGCCCCATACAGCACAGGAGTTACTAAAAACTTTGCATTCGGTTATTTCTCGTCATTAGATAAAGTTAAGAATTAACTCATCCCACAATGAAAGTGAAAACAACCCTTACGCTTCTAGTCACAAAAAGCCGATAGATTTAAAGTCATTAATCATGACTCCAAGTGTCCTTAGGAAACAAGAAAATATCCTTGTTAAAGAGTTGAGATTTTTAATTTTTTAATGACTGTGATCTATCACGAAACTAATAACTAATGACTAAAACGGCTGGCGTTTACCTTGTCCACTCTCAAGGATCGCTGACTCCAGCCGTTTTTTGTTGAAGTCGGAAAAGATGAGGGAGAATAACAAATAGCTGATAACAAATAACTGATAATAAATATCTAATGACTAATTTGATTCTGGTTGTAGACGATGACGCTTTGACGCGGTTACAACTACGAACTTTGCTACAAAAAGAAGGGTATCAAGTAGCAGAGGCAATCAATTCTGATCAAGCTTTAGAATTGTATATAAAAATACAGCCAGACATGGTGTTGCTGGATGCCATGATGCCAATGATGAATGGCATTAGCTGCTGTGAGCAATTGCAAACACTTCCTGGTGCTACGGAAATACCTATTTTAATGATGACTGATCCCAACGAATCAGCATCAGTGGAACGCGCTTGGGGTTCTGGTGCTATTGATTACATTACCAAGCCAATTAAGTGGCAAGTCTTGCGTCAAAGAGTGCGTCGTCTTTTGGAAGCTCATCACGCCATACAGAAATTGCGAGAGCAAACGGAACAGGCGCAGAGTCGAGAGGCGCAACTGGTGATGGCATTAGAAGCAGCCAGCATGATTACTTGGGACTGGGACATTCTGAATAACAAATTAACTTGGCCGGATAACCTCAAACCACTATTTGGCTTGGAAAGTGCTACTTATGAAGCTTTTATTGAACGCGTTCATCCGCAAGACCGAGATTTTGTCAACCGTTCAGTGATGCAGACTCTCCAAGAAGGCACAGAATACGACATCGAATTTCGTGTTGTTTGGCACAACGGTATGGTTTGTTGGGTAGCAAGCAAAGGTGTCGTTTTTCGTGATTCTTCTGGAGTCGCAGTGCGGATGACTGGAATAGGAATGGACATCACTAAACGCAAGCAATCGGAGGAGGCGTTAGAAGTTTATGCCAAACGGCAGGCACTTGTAGCAGAACTCACTCAAGTAGCACTAGCTGGTGTGGACTTAACCACGCTGATGGACGAAACTGTTGCCCTGGTAGCTCAATGCCTGAAAGTTGAGTATTGCAAGGTTTTGGAACTCTGTAGCGATAATAACACCTTACTGCTACGGGCGGGAGTGGGTTGGGAGCCAGGGCTTGTAGGATATGCAACTGTTGGTGCTGGAATGGACTCTCAAGCTGGTTATACCCTGTCTTCCCAAGAGCCAGTAATTGTTGATGATCTCCGCACAGAAGAGAGATTCAACGGACCTCATCTGCTGCATAAGCATCAAGTCGTCAGCGGTTTGTCAGTCATCATTCATGGCAAAGAGCGTCCTTTTGGCGTTTTAGGGGCACACACAACCACACAACGTACCTTCAGCAAAGATGACATTTACTTTTTGCAAGCTGTAGCTAATATGTTAGCTACAGCCATTGAGCGTCAAAAAGTCGAAGATGCTCTTAGAGAAAGTGAGCAACGCTGGCAGTTAGCTTTGCGGGGCAATAATGATGGTATTTGGGACTGGAATGTTAAAACGAATGAAGTCTTCTTCTCGACTCGCTGGAAGCAAATGCTTGGTTACTCTGAGCATGAGATTCCCAATCATTTTGATGAATGGATGAACCGCGTGCATCCAGATGATATGATTTCGGTAACACGAGTCATTCAAGACCACTTTGCAAGAATTACTTCTTTTTACATTAGTGAGTATCGAATCCGGTGTAAAAACGGTAGTTACAAATGGATTTTGGATCGAGGTCAAGCACTCTGGGATGATGAAGGTACAGTTGTGCGAATGGCTGGCTCCCATACAGATATTACTGAACGTAAGCTGGCAGACGAAAAACTACAAGAAAGCGAAAAGCGTTTTCAAATACTTGCTCGTGCTACGAATGATGCTGTCTGGGATTGGGATTTACTGACAAATAAACTGTGGTGGAATGACAACGTACAAACTCTGTTTGGTTATTCAACAGAGCAAGTCAAAAGTGAAGTGACTTGGTGGCATGAGCATATACACCCAGATGATAGAAACAGAATTATTTCTGACATTCATGCTGTGATCAACAGCAATCAACATTTCTGGTCGAATGAATATCGCTTTCGCCGTGTTGACAATTCTTATGCCTACATTTTTGAGCGTGGTTATGTTGTTCATGACAACACAGGCAAGTCAGTGCGAATGATTGGGGCAATGATAGACTTTTCTGAACGCAAGCGGGTTCAACAAGAGCTACAGCGCCAGAACTTGCGATCGCAATTGTTTGCCAATATCAGTTTAAAAATTCGTCAGTCCTTACAAATTAATGAAATTCTCCAAACCAGTGTCACAGAGGTACAAAAGCTACTGCAAGCTGAGCGTGTCCTCATTTTTCGCTTGCTTCCAGATCGTTCTGGAATAGTGGTGCAAGAAGCTGTGGTTCCCGGTGTGCCTACCGTTCTCGGACAAAACCTCCATGACCCTTGCTTTGTCGAAGATTATGTTCAGAAATACTGCAATGGACGGATTAGTGCTGTTAGCGATATTGAGGGAGGTGGTGTTGAGCCTTGCTATATGGAATTTCTGAAAAAACTTAATGTTAGATCTAACCTTATTGTCCCTATTCTCCTAAAAAATCAACTTTGGGGGCTGCTCATCGCCCATCAGTGTACTCGTCCTCGTCAATGGACGAGCTGGGAAACTGAGCTTTTGCGACATCTAGCGGATCAAATGGGCATTGCTCTTGCGCAAGCTCAACTCTTGGAACAAGAAACTCGTCAACGCCAAGAACTCATCCGTTCTAATGACGAGCTGCAACAATTTGCCTTTGTCGCCTCTCACGATTTGCAAGAGCCATTGCGTAAAATCAAAACATTTGGCGATCGCTTGAAAGCGACTTGTGGTCATCTTTTAACAGAACAAGGACTAGATTACCTAGAACGGATGCAGAATGCAACCCGTAGAATGCAGGCTTTGGTTGAAGATTTGTTAACACTTTCACGAGTGACTACTAGGGCTCAGCCTTTTGTCCCAGTGAATTTGACACAAATTACGAAAGAAGTTTTGTCTGATTTGGAAGTACGTATCCAACAAACCCAGGCGTATGTGGAGGTAGGCGAATTACCTATCATTCATGCCGATCCGCTCCAGATGCGTCAACTACTACAAAACCTCATCGGCAATGCTCTGAAATTCTGCCGTAAAGAAGAACCACCTATTGTTAAGATTTACCAGATATTAAACCAACAAGATGTTGTCCAAGTGTGTCAGATTATTGTAGAAGATCATGGCATTGGTTTTGATGAAAAGTATCTTGACCGCATCTTCAACGTTTTTCAACGCCTGCATGGTCGTAGCGAATATGAAGGGACTGGTATAGGTTTGGCTATCTGCCGGAAAATTGTTGAACGTCACAACGGCAGCATCTCGGCACAAAGTACATTAGGGCAAGGATCGAAATTTGTCATCATACTTCCAATGCATCCTCCTGCATAATATGCTCTTGCTTAAAAGGCTTTATCATACGCCCAGAGGTTGTCGAGGATTTGGCAACCTATCTTCATTCATCTGTTGCGATTTAATAATCAATTAATCCTAAAACCAACGCAAAGGAGAAAATGCACAGTGAAGGGTCGGCAAATAACCATCAGAATTTTGATGGCTGATGATGATGAGGATGATTGTATGTTAGCTCGCGAGGCGTTGGCAGAAAGTCGATTGGCAAACGAGTTACACATCGTTAACGATGGTGAAGAATTAATGGATTATCTTTATCATCGTGGTATGTATACCCACAAAAGCAGTGCACCGCGACCACATATAATTTTGTTAGATTTAAATATGCCCAAAAAAGATGGTCGTGAGGCGCTTAAAGAGATTAAAGCTGATCCACATTTAAGGCAAATTCCCGTTGTTATTCTGACGACCTCCAAGGCAGAAGAAGATGTTTATAGCAGTTACGATTTGGGTGCCAACTCATTCATCATCAAACCTGTCACCTTCACGTCTTTGGTGGAAGTTATGAAAACACTAGGAAAGTACTGGTTTAACATCGTGGAACTGCCACTATAAGCAAAAGGAGGCAGAAATGAAAGAAAGTCCATTCAAAGTTCTTCTTGTTGATGATGATGAAGATGATTACGTTTTAACTCGTGATTGGTTTGGTGAATTTCAAGTCGCTTGTGGCGAATTGGAATGGAAAAATAGTTATCAGGCAGCAATGGATGCAATTGTTAAGAATCAATACGATGTCTGTCTTGTAGATTATCGTTTGGGTGCCAGTAACGGACTAGATTTGTTGCGTGAAGCAATTCATCAAGGCTGCTCTTCCCCAATCATTTTACTCACAGGAAAAGGAGATAGGGAAATAGACATTGAAGCAATGAAAGCAGGTGCAGCAGATTATTTAGAAAAAAGTCAGTTGACTGCTCCAATGCTTGAACGTTCTATTCGTTACGCAGTTGAGCGCAAGCGAGCAGAACAAAAGATTCGCGAACACGCCGCACTCCTTGATGTTGCGACTGATGCCATTTTTGTACGCGATTTAAACAAGAGAATTTTATTTTGGAATAAATCAGCCGAGCAACTATATGGTTGGAAAGCAACTGAAGCGATTGGCAAGAATACATCAGAACTTTGGCATGAGAAAGATATAGTACAATTTCAAGAAGCTCTTGCAACTTTATTGAAAAATGGTTCCTGGGAAGGCGAGCTGCATCAGATAACAAAATTGAAGAAAGAAATTATTGTTGAAAGTCGCTGGACACTTGTGCGCGAGTTTGATAAACAGGGACAATCAATTCTTGTTGTTAATACTAATATTACAGAAAAAAAAGAATTAGAAGCACAATTTTTTCGTGCTCAGCGTTTGGAAAGTATTGGAACTTTAGCAAGCGGTATTGCCCACGACCTCAATAATGTTCTTGCACCCATTTTAATGACCGCTCAACTTTTAGAATCGCAGCTGAATGACCAGCGGAGTAAACGACTGCTGCCAATATTAATATCTAACGCGAAACGAGGAGCAAGTTTAGTTAAACAAGTGCTTTCATTTACTCGCGGGATTGAGGGCGAGCGCACTCTCTTGCAATTAAAGCACTTAATAAGAGAAATTCAGCAAATTGTTAAAGAAACGTTTCCCAAATCTATTGAAGTTTTTACTTCACAAGACCAAACCCTTTGGACAGTTTCAGGTGATGCAACTCAATTGCATCAAGTCCTAATAAATTTGTGCGTTAATGCTCGTGACGCAATGCCTCATGGCGGTCAATTGACAATTTTGGCGGAAAATTTCATGATTGATAAAAATTACGCCAAGATGTATATTGATGCTCAAGTTGGTTCCTATGTTGTCATTACTGTTACTGATACTGGAATTGGTATTCCACAGGAAATTATAGACCGCATTTTTGAACCATTTTTTACAACGAAAGACCTAGGCAAAGGAACAGGACTTGGTCTTTCTACTGTACTTGGGATTGTTAAAAGCCACGGTGGTTTTGTGAATGTGTATAGTGAGGTAGGAAAAGGCACCCGATTTAAGGTGTTTTTACCAGCACAAGAAGCTACGGAAACTCCAGAAGAACAAGATTTGGAATTACCAAACGGTAATGGAGAACTCATTTTGGTTGTGGATGATGAAGATTCAATTCGAGATGTTACGAAAACATCGCTAGAAAGCTATAATTACAAAGCAATAATTGCTAGCGATGGCATTGAGGCGATCGCTCTTTATGCAGAACACCAGGATGAAATCTCTGTGGTCTTAACAGATATGGTTATGCCTTCTATGGATGGAATAACCACAATCCGGACCTTAAAAAAAATGAATCCTGCAGTCAAAATTATTGCCGTTAGTGGACTCGCTTCTAGTGAAAAGGTGAATACAGTCAATAACATGGGTGTTAAAGCCTTTTTATCTAAACCGTATACCGCAAAGCAGTTATTACAGACTATTAGTGCTGTCAAAAGTGGGAATTAAAATAAGGGAAATCGTTAATTGTTAGTAGTTAGTCACTACTAACAATTAATAAACAACATTTGCTATTCCCAATCTCCACGAAGAATAATGAGCAACCAATCTTCTGAAGTTTTAGCCGTCAACGCAGCTTTTTATCGAGCTTTTGAAAAAAAAGATATCGAGGCAATGAGTACTGTCTGGTCTCAAGGAACTGGTAGTTTTTGTGTTCATCCCGGATGGAATGTACTGCGCGGTTGGAAGGAGATTCGCTCCTCCTGGGTTAACATTTTCAAAAATACTGCTTACATTGAGATAAATACGGAGATAGTGACGACAGTTGTGCGTGATCACATCGCCTATGTTGTACTTGTAGAAAATGTTCTTCAAATTATTAACGGTCAGAGAAGACTAGAAGCACAATCAATTGCGACGAATATGTTTGAGCTTCTAGGTGGTAAGTGGTATCTTGTGCATCATCACGCCAGTCCAATTATGCGCTGAAGGAGTGATAGGAAAGATAAGGAACTAATCTCCAATTAACTCCACTGCATCACGTCTATCCCAATTGTCTAAGTAAACTTTGACAATCTCTTCTTTAGCAGTGGGTAATTGCTTACCAACAAAATCTGGATGAATTGGTAACTCCCGATGACCTCTATCTACCAGCACGGCTAAACGAATGATCTCTGGTCTCCCATACTCGTTTACCGCATTTAAAGCCGCACGAATTGTCCGTCCTTTATAAATGACATCATCGACGAGGACAACTGTTTTCCCTGTTAAATCAAAAGGGATGTCAGTTTTTGCAGGAGTCCGCAACCCAATTTGGTCGAGGTCATCACGATAAAATGTAATATCCAAGGCTCCCGTCGCTATCGGTATACCTTCAAGCGCCTCTATTTGACGCGTCAGTAAGTGAGCTAGAGGTACACCTCTAGTATAAATACCTAGTAGTACGAGTTGAGACAAATCACGCGTTTTTTCTACGATTTGAGAAGCGAGACGATTCACGGTACGACGGAGTTCTTCAGGTGAGAGAATCTCAACCACTTTGGTTTCGACAGACGCAGTCATAGACCAATACCCCTGAACAATGAGTTAGACGACTATAACAAATGGGTCATTGTGACTGCTAGCTTTGGTGGTTAGTAGAATTTTCTACTAACCACTGATTATTCACAACTAGCCATTCCCAATTCCCTATTTCCATGATGATTCATGATCACGCTCAAATTCAAAGTTTGCTTGTTCAAAATTCCAAAAAATAGCCCTCACTGACTCAGCAGCAAAACTATTGCAACCCCCAACCACAGCAAAAAAGAATATCGAGTGAGTTGCAAAGCTTGATAAATGCAATTTGGGGTGATGGGATGGATGGCGTCTCCCAGGAGAGGTTTATGTTTTGCTACCCCACGATACCAATTTGTACCTCCCACCTGCACACCTAAAATAGCAGCATAGGCGCACTCACTCCAGCCAGAGTTAGGACTAGGATCACAAACAGCATCTCGACGGCAAATTCGCCAAACATATAAGGGTTTCCCCGACAGAAGTGCCAGAGTCATCACAGTTAACCGACAAGGAATCCAAGTTAAACAATCTTCTAACCGTGCACTGAACCATCCTAAATATGTATAAGGTTTTTCTCGATAGCCTACCATTGAATCAAGAGTACTGCTGGCTTTATATGCCAAAGCAAGGGTTGTTGGACCGATAACAGGGATAAATGCACCAAGAATCGCATAAAAAAGAGGAGCCATAACTCCATCAGTGGCATTTTCTGTTACTGTTTCTAGAACGGCTCGTAAAATTTCTAGTTCTGTTAAATTTTCTGTATCTCGTCCGACGTAATGACTTAAAGTAGAGCGGGCATCTACAATATGTCCTGTTGTTAATGGTTGTAAAACTATTTCGGCTGCTATTCTTAAACTTTTAAAAGCAAAACAGCTAGCTAAGAGAATACTTTCTAACGCCACTCCCAAAAACGGATGCAGTAATCTAGCACTTTGAATAAGTAGGTAGCCTATAAACCCGCTACCAATTATTAGGATAATGCCTAGCGCAATTCCGACAATGCGCTGTGTCAGGGAATTTTGACAATATGTGATACTAAATTTGGTAAAGCGAGAAATTGCCCACCCCATGACTCGTACTGGATGAGGCCAACCCCACGGATCGCCAATAAAGTAATCTAAAGTAGCAGCAATAATTAAAACAACAGCTGATGTCATTAGTCAATGGTCAAAAGTCAAGAGTTAACGATCAAAACTTAAGAGTCAACAGTCAAATTACTAATGACTAAACAATAAAATTGGCTTCTTCCCCAAGAGAAGCCTGCCAACTACGAGCGTCGTAATAAAGATCTGCCAAGGTAATACTGTACAATGCTTCTTTGAGCTTTTGGTGCAGCCTTTGCCAAAGAGTAAATGTGACCCAATCTTCTGCTTGTGTTTGAGAAGCTTGGTGGTGGGGTAAAGGTTCAATAGTTTCTCCAACTGCTTCTAAAACTTCTCCTAGAGAGATTTGTGCAGGTTCTCGAACCAACTGGTATCCACCGATGCTACCACGCATTGATTTTACTAATCCAGCACGACGCATTTCTATAAGCAGTTTTTCTAAGTAAGGAGCTGGAATATCTTGACGAGAGGCGATCGCCTTAGTAGAAACAGGACCATACCCAGGCTGTAAACTCAAATCGAGCAAGGCTTTGACACTGTAGTGTCCTCTAGTTGTTAGTTTCATTTTCGTAAGCTTTGTCCTTTGTCCTTTGTCTTTTGTAATGACTAATGACAAGTGCTAATGACTAAGAATCAGTTTTGCTTATCATTTTCTCTGCTAGTGATCAAATTTTGTAAGTAGACAACTTTTTTAGGTATGCTTTATAAAACTTAAACAAATACAGCGTAGTCGTCACCACCAAGCCAGAACTATAAAGTATGAATTATCCTGTACCATCCATTAGGGGGTGAAAACAGTGAACAGTGAACACTGAACACTGAACACTTATCTAGATTTGGTGATCCAGATTTAGACAGCGACTGAAATATACCACTTAAATAAGTCAGAGACTTTAGCTCTCTCAAAAAAAGTGGGCAGCAATTGCTGATAACTGATAACTGATAACTGCTTGAAACAAGGATACTTCACTGGAAAATTTTCTCTATGGTTCAATCGAGGACTTGTTTCCTCTTACTTTTTCCTTAATTTGGTCATTGACAAACATACAAACTATAGTTATCACCATTGCCTATCTTCTTTAAAATATATTGTATTGTTAATGTTGGTCATTCCGTCAAAATTTTGCTATCTGGGTGCAATCTACTTAGCAATAGCACCAGATAAAAAATAAATAATGGCGCTCGCACTAGCATAACATCAGCTAAAATAAAATCGATTCACTGTATTTGACCATTCGTTTTTGAATTAAGTTGATGGCTAAACAGAAAAAAATTGAACCCCTAGTTGGTGAAGATCTGCTCAAGAAAGTCAAAGAGCTAGAAAATCTAAGCAAAGAAGAAAAAGCTAAACACTGTGGCTACTATACCGTAACCAAAAACGGTATAGAGCGCGTCAACATGATGAAATTCTTAAATGCTCTTATTGATGCTGAGGGCATTCAGTTAGACAGCGCTCCGAGTGCAAATGGTCGAGGTGGACGCAGTGCAAGCTATAGAATTAGCGTGCAGTCGAACGGTAACTTGTTGATAGGTTCAGCCTATACCAAACAAATGAATCTCAAACCAGGAGATGAGTTTATCATTACTTTAGGCAAAAAGCATATTCGTTTGAGACAAGTAGACTCCGACGAGAGAGAAGAGGTCGAGCTAGCAGAAGTTGCTGTGTAAATAGTTATTAGTCGTTAGTCAAAAGTCATTAGACTCCAAAGCTGTTGACTAATGACCGATACGGCGAACCCCAGTTCCCTGCGGCGGGAGATCCGCCTACAGGACTGGACTCACTTTTGACTGTTGGCTTATTGACTTATGCTCACACCTGTTTTGCGAGTCATTGGTAAGTAGTGGCGAAGTGCTCTACGCGTTACAGCGACGTTGCAGGTTAATCCAATTTGCTCTCTTTCTAGTAAACCTAAAATACGCTCTTGGTTATCTCGATCAACCACTGGTAAGTGATGCAAACCTTTAAGAGCCATGCGGTCTAAAGCTTCGGCTAGAGGTTCATCTTGTAATGCATAAAGAATATCAGTGGTACAGATATCCATGAGTGTTTGATTGCCTGTATTAGCTTGGATTTCACTTGAGGAACTTGGATATTTTTCCCAAAGGCAAAGAGCTCGGTTGACATCTTCTAAAGAGACGATACCGACTAATTGCCCTGCTTCATTAATAACTAAAGCACTTTGGCAGAGATCACCACTCATTTCCAAAGCTGCTTCTATCACATTCATGGTCGGTAGCAGCTTTTTCGGACTAGAATACATAGCATCTTCTACCAAGATTTGCTGCAAAATTTCTGATTGCTCGTCTTTCAACTCTGGAAGACCGATTTGCTGTAAGTTTGAATTCGAGTTAGAAGTTGGTTTAATTCGTTCTACTAGCCAAACACTCAAACCCACTGCTGCCATTAACGGTAAAACAATGCGATAGTCTCGCGTTAATTCAAAAAGTAACAAAATAGCTGTTAATGGAGCTCTGACAGTTGCAGCGAGAACTGCTGCCATCCCCACCATTGCGTAAGCAGGAGGAGCTGCCATATACTGTGTAACTACAGGTACTAGGCTTGCTAAAATTTTTGCATAAGCTGATCCGAAAGAAGCACCTAGAAACATGGCTGGTGCAAAAAGACCGCCAACAAAACCACTACCAGCACTAACAGCCGTCATGAACAGCTTGACTACCAGCAGCACAAGCAATAACTGTAGAGAAAACTTCACATCCTGAAGCATAGCTTCTATAGTGCCGTAACCGATGCCCAAAATTTGAGGAAACTGTAAAGCAACAATGCCAACAATGGTTCCACCAATAATCGGATGAATCGGTTCGCGTATATTACCTAGCCATCGCAAATAAGGTATTTGCCCATGAAAGCAGGCTTTTGCCAAAGCAATGAGTTGAGTATAAGCCAGAGAAACTAAACTAGCTCCCAAACCTAAGCCGAGATAAAGCGGTAATTCCAGAAGGCTGCGGACTTGGTAAGCGGGTAGGGCAAAAGCAGGCTGTGCACCCAAACCAATTTGAGCAACTAATGCCGCAACGACCGCTGCAAGCAGCACGACACTCACGGCAGAAGTGGCAAATGATGTCGCGCCTAACACCACCTCTAAGGCAAAGAAAACTCCGGCGATGGGGGCATTAAATCCTGCAGCTAAACCAGCAGCAGCACCAGCAGCCAAAAGCAATCGCTGTCGTTCTTGAGATACTTGTAAAACAACAGACAGCAGCATACCAAAACTTGCGCCAATTTCTACACTTGGTCCCTCTGGCCCTAGAGAAGCACCACTTCCTAAAGACACTGATGCGGCCAGCATCTTTGTTACTGGTCGTAATTGTCCCTTGATCTCTCCTCCTTGGGATGCGGCGATCAGAGTTGACAGTCCAGGACCAAAATCTTGGGTGCGCCAGCGCATCAATCCGATAATCAGTCCACCAAGGATGGGAACACACGCTAGAGTCCAAGAACCCCAAGCACCAATGACACCCATAAAATTTTCCAGCGTCAAGCGGTGAATCAGCTCGATCAAATAGTGAAAGGTCACCACACCCATGCCAGCACCACCGCCTATGAGGACGGCTAAAAGCAGCACAACAGTTTCTGGGGATGGTTGAAAACGGTTAAGCAGATCAGTCAAACGGGCAGAAGGAGTGGTAAAAGCAGGTTGTTCTACCACCTTCCTCAGTTCAGTTGAAGGCAGAAGAGTCATTGAGTGGAGAAGTAAATCTAATAAAAAATTTAAATTTTTCTGTCTTACATTTCATTGTGAGTGATCATTTAGCAACCAGACAAGTCAATTGCATATGTTAGTTTTACAAAGCTTTGGTAAATTAATTCCCGTTGCTGGCAATTTGTGTAAGGACAATGCTTAAATGGGAAAGAATTGAAGGTGAATGGTTATTAGCAGCGCTCATCTAGAGTAGTGAGGAGTAAATTGAAGGTTAAAGAGTGTAGACGCCTTATGACCATCAGACAGCGCTATCCACGAGGGCAGCCACTGCAAGGGAAGCGGGTTTGCCGACAGTCGGTGCAAGTGGCGTTTTCTCGCGTCTTGGCGATTGTGTGTCTTTTTGAGAGACGCAGTCACGTTGGTGTAAGCGCAAAACGCACGAACCCTTGTGTTGCAAGAACATGTGCCTTTGGGATTTACAAAGCAGCGGGCAAGGCAGGGTGATAGAAACACCCGATAGCCCTCCGGTGAAGACTTGAGCCCTGTGGGCACGGTTCCGTGCCAACGGTCTCGCTACGATAGCCGTAAGGCGTGGCCGTTCCCACTAGGGGTTGCCATTGCTACGAGCAATTATTAACTAAAGGCAAAAGTGCATATACACCTTGAGGATGACTCCCGACAGAGTGGTACTCACGATAATGTGAAGTATGGAGTTATTGATCATTTATCCTTTTTTGGTCATTCTCACAAAAATCTAGCTATACTCGTGTTGCAATCATTCAGCCATGGTCGTAGCACAAGCTTTTGCTTGTCTAAATTATGGATGTTTTATGCGTGATTTCTGACTAATGTCAGATCACACTAGGCAATCTACACGCATTTTGAGCAGAAATTCTCGCTCAGGTATTGAAAAGAGCAAGTAAGTGGACTAGACGGACGAGGTAGATGAATACACACACCTTTGATAATCATTATGTGACTTGCCCAATTTGCCAAAAAAATACTAAGCCAAAGCTAGTAAAGACGTGTATGGGATTGTATACCTGTCCGTATTGCCAGGAAAGGCTTGTAGTCTGTCAAAGCGGTCATTATGTCCGCGACCCGTTTGCCTACAAACAGATAATGATATCGTCGGTACTCCGTCGCCAAAGCCGACCTTTAGCTAGGATTCTCAGGGATTTTACCATCCTCAAGGGCCCTATAGTCGCTCTGGTTATAGGAGGTGCTATTCTCTTGAGTGTCATTGGTCTGACACAGCAAGCCTCAGACCAGAATTCTCCAGCGTTGCCAAAAACAGAAAAGCAACGTTAGACATTCGCCTTCGCTTAATTCAAAGTATGCCCTATATTCATAAAACACGCACTCGCGTGTTTAACATGTTCTCCCGACAAACGTAATTTGGATGAGACGAGTGCTATTAAAGAGCCTCTCTACTAATATATATTGACAAAAACGAATTATGTGGTATAGATAAAAATGTCTATTTGCGGCTTAATTTTTCGGTCTGGTTTTTAGCAAGAGCCAAAAGGTTCGATTAACACAACACCCACATCCTGCATTTTACGTCAATACTTCTACTAAACCACCGCTGTAACAATTGTTGGAGCGGTGGTCAATTTTAAGCTAAACTTCTGTCAGCTTAACCCTGAGGCACGAATCGGGTGTAAGTGCAAAGCGCACCCTTTTTCACATGCTGTTGTGTATGTTATTCAAATCACAAGGGGTATATTCTCTTGTCTTTTTTAAAATTATTTAGTATTTTTTGTAACTAGTGACCAACCGGAATCATGTTTAACTACTTTTATCGACTCTAATTTAAGATTGTTAAGTGCAGTTTCATCAAGCAGAAAATAAGGTTGTTTGTCAGATTGCCAATAATCCTTTAGTTCAGTAGAGGAAGCAGGAAGAATAGTGCGATCGCTATAAAAATCCAGTGATGGACGATGATCACGAAAAGATGTGTAAATTTTCTTTACTGGTGGGTTTGCCTGCTGGATCATCTGTGCTACTGGTTTGACAGGATAAGCTTCATTCAGTTCCCAAACCCAGTCATTGGATTTCATCAACAACAATAGCGAAACATAACTACCCCAAAATAGAATTTTGAGGAACTGCCTATCACCTCGCCCTACCAAAATAGCGGCTATTGCCATTGTGATCGTGACTGCTGCAAAAATCTGTTGTAAGTCTGGTTGTGCTGTATCCCCTAAACTATAGTAAATACAAACTCCACTTCCCAATATAGATATAAATACTAAAGATAAGAGCAAATACCGAGGATAAGATGAGAGTATTGGCATATTTCCAATTTCCGCAAGCTTAGCACCACAAGCTAAGGCTATGCCTGGGTAGATTGGAAACACGTACCAAGGAAGTTTTGTTTCCATCAATGAAATAGCGATCAGATAAACAGCACACCACACCAATACTAGTTTCGCCCAGTTCAAGTTGCGATTTTCCCAACACAAGCGCAAACTAGAAGGTAAAAAAATGAGCCAGGGCCATGTGTACTTGAATATCTCTAGTAAATAATACCACGGCGGTTGAGAATGGCCTTCAACAGATAGCCAAACACGGTTTAGGGATTGATCCATCATGCCGATTTTGGTAAAAGTGTTGCCATAGTGTACAAACTGGGCACCATACCAAAAAGTTACAGGTAGAATGCCAAGTAGAATTCCTGTCCACATGTATCGACTGGTAAGCAGTCGTGGTGTGTCCCAAAACAGAAAAACTAGTGCGATCGCCCCCAACAAGAAACCCAATATACCTTTTGTCAGGCAAATTAACCCAAAAGCGATGCCAACACCCAGACAGTAGCGTAAGTTGCGGCGCGATCGCAGCAAACACAACATCATGACCATGAAAAAACAAACAGCCACCCCATCCAACATTGCTAACCGCCCATGACGTACCACTGGTAGCATTGTCAGGTAAGTCAAGGCGCTATAGATAGCTGCCCAACGTTGGCGAAATATTTCCCGCCCAATGTAATACAGTAAAGGTACTGATAGAGCGCTTAGTAGTGCTCCAGGTAAACGTGATGTCCACTCATTAACTCCTCCCAAGGAGTAAGCCCAAGCAATCAGCAAGTGTACGAGCGGTGGCTTATTATGATATGGTTCACCCCCAAGCGTTGGGTAAAGCCAATGCATTGAACCAGATGGGGCACGTGATATTTCGCGCGCAACTTGTGCGACAGTACCTTCATCCCAATCTCGCAGCGGCAAGCCTCCCAAATTTATGGTATAGAGTAAAACTGCAGCTAAAAGCAGTACTATGACCCATACCCAATCAATCCATTTGTCTACCGTGCGATATTGCTTTTCCAGACGACCCCAAATAAAGCTTCCTTCTTGCATGTTCGGTGGATATTTATTGTACTTGCTGGTTTGATTAAACTCCAGACGCTTTGGAGTCTTGAATGTTGCCACTTGTTACTACAAGTGTTTTTAAATAATCCCTTCTTCTTTAAATTAGCTTATAATTTTTCGTAAAAACATAATGTTTATTACAATATTTTCCTCTTTTTCATTTTATTTAACATTTTTTCTTCTGATAATAGTGCTACAACTATTACTAATAAAAATCTAAAATTGTCTGATTAGGAGAGAATTCATGAATCTACCTGTTGTTTTAGATGTTGCTCTTGGCTTAATTTTTATTTACTTGACTTTGAGCTTGCTGACTTCGGAAATTCAGGAGTTGATTACCACGCTTCTACAGTGGAGAGCTAAACATTTGAAAAAGTCAATTCAATCGCTCATAGCGGGTGGTAGTGAAACTCAAGATGAGGATATTGATCATGCTACACAGTTAGTACAGGAACTTTATCAAGATCCTTTGATTAATACCTTGAATCAAGAAGCTAAGGACAAGGTTGAAAGGGGATTCCGGGCACTTACTAAAACAAATAACACGAAAGCATTTGGGCTAAAACAAAGCGCTCCTTCTTATATTCCTTCGGAAACTTTTGCTAGTAGCTTATTAGAAACTTTAAAAATACCTCAGTTAATTAATTATGTTCAAACTCCCTCTGAAACAAAAACGAATTTGCACATGGTATTATCATCATACAAAGAACTGAGAACAGCTATTAACGACAAGGATAGTGAAAGCCATCAAAAAATTCAAAAGATTTATGGAGACGTAACTGAAAATGAAAATTTTAAGAAGCTTGTTAATAGTTTACCTGAGTACGTACCAAATAATCTCATAACCAGTCTTAGTGTTCTTTCTCAGCGGAGTCGGAGAAAGATTAGTGGCATTCAAGAGGATATGATTCAGTTTCAAAAAGAGGTTGAAACATGGTTTGATCGTTCTATGGATCGCTCAAGTGGTGTTTATAAGCGCAATGCCAAAGGAGTCGCCATTTTAATTGGGATATCAGTTGCAATATTAACGAATACTGATACATTTTTTGTCTTGAGAAGACTGTCCCAGGATTCTGTTATCCGCTCGGCTCTTACTCAAAGTGCAGTTCAACAACAAAATGATATTCTTAGTAATCCAGATGCCAGAAATAGATTTCAGGAACTTTTAGGGGAAGCTTCTGTACCTATTGGATGGCAAAATATCAGTCAACAATTTCAGCCATTGAGCAAGAGTCAGGGAAATAGTGCTAATAACTTGTTACTTAGAATTTGGCTAGTTTTCAAAATCCTTTTTGGTTGGCTCGTAAGCGGTTTAGCTATTGCTATGGGTGCGCCTTTTTGGTTTGATATCCTTAATAAAATTATCAATGTACGTAATTCAGGGCCAAAACCTGTTAAATATACTCAGGATCAACCGCCTGAATCATAGTATTTGCCTGCAATTAAAAGATAAAAATTACTTGCAACTCCCACTCTTGCTCGTGGCGAAGAATCTCAATTTGTCGAATAAACTCTCGAAAGTAAAATCGTCGTTCTGTTTCAGATAAGTCTAACCAAAATTGTGGAATTGAAACAGCTTGGGCGACAGAACGCAAATTAACAGGTGGTAAAGTTGCTAGTTTTGCTTGAAGTGCAGATATTTCCGTGCGGAGTTTGTATACTCTTAACTGAGCAGTTTCTGCATCCAAAACTCCAGTTTCTAACAAAAAGGGTAGCTGATTGAGTATTTCTTGATGACGGGTAATGTTTTCAGTTAAGCTATTTTTGACTGCATCCAACTGAGGAAAATTCATCCCCGCCACAGCAAGGGGTAAATCACGACAAACTGCTTGAATTGTCTGTTCTAAAATTTTTTGATAGGGAAGGGCGCGACACTTGGGATTTTTGGGACAGTTAATCGGACGCAAATAAAGATATTCTTTGTCTTGGTTGCGCATAGTCACACGAGTGACACTCATATGAGACTGACACTCCTGACAGACAACCAACCCAGCCAGAGAACGCGGTGCGCTAGCTGTGCGAGGAGGTAAACGACTGTTGCGGCGTAACAGTCGATCAACCTGGGCGGCTTCTTCTTTACTAATAATAGGAGCATGAGTATTGGAGAGAATTTCTCCGTTTTGATAAGCTGTATCACCTCGATAAACTGGATTTGTCAACCAACGGCGTCCGGTGGTGACAGAAATTTTCTTGCTGTATTTTCTGGCTAGGTAACGTACTGCTCCCCGTAGAGAACCATACAATAAGAAATGTTCAAAAAAATCTTTGACAACTGGTGAAGTGGTACGGTCAATGATGTATTTTGCTTTACCTCGGCGGTAACCGTAGGGAACTCTACCGGGTGGTGGCGCAGCATCCAGACGGTTGCGGGCGTGTCCTTGGCGAATCCGGCGACTACGTTGCTGACGCTGAATTTCGTAGAGTAATTTCAGTAACTGGGCGCGGGGGTTAGGATTTTGTTGGGAAGAATTGTAGTCTTGCTCAACAGCAATGAGTGTTATTCCCATTGCTTCAAGTTCCGCAAGGCGCGAACTGACTTCTTCTAGAGTATCTCCCAATTCTTCTAAGCGACGGATAAGGAGACAATCAGGCGGTTCTGTTTTGCAGTCGTTGAATAATTGTTGTAGTTGAGAGCGTTTCCCTAAGTCTTGGTAAATAAAATCTAACTCCCATCCCCAAGTTGTGGGGTCAGGAGTTGGTTCTAGTATAGGGTCAGTGTAGATGTAGGCGAAGATTTTCATGAGGCGATGTGCTACTTTCCCTAACTCAGATCTTGCACCTCCACCTGAGTACACCTTGAACTGAAGTTCAAGGCTTATAGGCAAAGTCCGTTAAAACGGACTGGGTAAGTCTTTGAGTCCGTTTTAACGGACTTGAGCTTTGAGCCAAGAAATTTATTTCTTGGCGAACAAAAACTATGGTGCAAGATCCTATCTAATGAAAATCGTAACCGTTCAGAGCGGTAGTAGAACCTTTAGTCTAGAATGCTTTACGTCTTGTAGGGCAATTGTGAACTGACAGAGGCGTAGATGCATTTGCGCAGCACCCCCTTAGGGGCTAGCGGCTTGTCGCCAGATATAGTTATTTAGTCAACACAAAATATGACAAAATCATTTACTAACCCAAGTTGCGGGTTATCAACCTGTGGGTGCTTTGCACTTGAATAGTCGTGCGATCGTTCACAACGAAGTGTGCGGTTGCGCGTCGCGCAACCGCCACTTAAATGAACTCAAAAACACAAATAC
>JAESFI010000121.1_pt1 | contig 68830 bp, 49 predicted proteins | sample 9269361 | NCBI WGS metagenome assembly JAESFI01 (sample SAMN14504119, study PRJNA617095) | algae metagenome | isolation source: Brasilonema angustatum HA4187-MV1 and co-occurring heterotrophs from moss... | place: USA: Manoa Valley, Honolulu, Hawaii | collected 2009-07-20
AATTAAAGTGCCAATTAAATTTACTACAAAAAGGGGAAGGAGAAGCAGCCATCGGCTGCTTCTCCTTCCTGACTCCAAATGATTATCATTCTTGCTTTGGGTGATTTTATTGCTTGGAAGTCCCTTACCTATTACTCTTTTAAACGGCAAGCAAACCTTGCCTATTATTGAAGCTTATTTTGAGTTTAATCATCTTAAACATCTCTATCGTCAGGGTTGGCTAAACCACGGTATTGAACCAAAGTCTTGTGAGAGTGTTGCAGAACACTCATTTTGTGTTGCACTATTAGCTTTATTTTTGGCTGATGAATATCATCTGAAATTAGACACAACCAAGGTCATTCGTATGGCTTTAATCCATGATTTAGGAGAAGTATATGCTGGGGACTTTACTCCAAAAGATGCTATAGAACAAAATCAAAAATATCAACTAGAAAAGGAGTCTATTCTTCAAGTACTGAACAAACTTCCTCATGGATTAGAGTGGATTGCTTTATGGGAAGATTACGAAAAGGGGGAATCTCCTGAATCACAGTTTGTTCATCAGCTTGACCGATTAGAAATGGCTTTACAAGCTAGTGTATACGAACACCTGGGGCTAGCAAATTTATCAGTATTTTTTGAAAGTGCTAATCAAGCTTTGTCCGCACAGCAACTAAAATCTATATTTATATCACTAAAAGATTTAAGGGATTAAACTCAAATCAGCCAGCAAAACACGAAAAAATATACATTAATTAATATATCAATCCTAAATTATTTATAAACAATTCCTGTTAAGATCCCTCATGGGAGAATTTACAATCTCATTTAGGACTGCTATATACACACTAAGAAATATAGCAGAAGTCACCAAGTCAGAAGTAAAAATGCCTTTTTGCCTAGCTTTTAGACAAGAGCGTTGTACCTCAATTACTTAATTGTCTGTATTCTCAAAAATGTTTTTTTACATCCTAATTGCTCGATTTTATTTTTAATAATTAAGAGCTGAATCACTAAGCCAAATATGTAAACACAATTTTGAGTAAATCTGCACGAGTAAAAGGTTTAGTTAAATATCCAGAAGCTCCTACCAATCTTGCTTTAACTCGGTCTACAAGTCCTTTATTTCCCGTTACCATAATTATGGGAGTTTTTTTGAACATTGAATTATTTCGGACAATTCGGCATAATTCATAACCATCCATCCCGTCCATATTCAAATCCAGTAATATTAAGTCTGGTTTGTACCTAATAACGGACATAACGGCTTTGAGTGGATCATTGATTGTCACGACAGAAAAATTTTCATCTTCTAAAAAGCGGCTAATTTCTTTAAGCATGGTGGGACTATCATCTACAGAAATAACTTTGTAGACTTTTCGTGGGGTGAGAGTAGCGGAAGTTCCTACTTCATGTTTAAGATTGTTGTTATTGGATATTGTTGATTTCTGAATTTGTTCCTTCTCAGGAGAAACTGGAGTTTGTCGCTGTTGAGTAGCGGCATAACTTGCAGAAATAGCAGAGTTATCCTTTGAGATAGTGCGACTTGATGCTACTTCTGAATCAAGCAGTTTAGTATGAGTTGATTCGGTAATAGAACTAGAAGGTTGTATGAAATCTGTAAAAGTCTTTGGTAATTTATCAAAGGGTGGGTCTGGTTCATGTAATAGTATTGTGCCATTTAAAATATAAGGGTATAATATTTTGGCGAGTTGGACTTCGTCTTGATTCATTATCACTGACAAATGTCGCAAACTAAAACCTTTCATCCACTCAGTTAACTGAGGATCTATTCCTGATAATTTATTTGGAATATCTGTGGTTTTAATTAACAAATATGGACGTTGATAGGGAGAAGAAATTTGGGGTCCCAATGAATGCCAATTCTGCAACTTTTGTTGGCAACGTTCCGCAATTTTTTCCACATCAAGTTTGCAAATAGTTGGAACTCGACAATCAGAATCTTTTAATGTAAAAGTTGCTTGTTTGGTTAAAATAAATGATTCCAGCACTTCTTTTACCAATTCTTGGATCAGGACTGCTGCTTGTGTAGAATGTAAATACCGTTCGCTTACCAACCAGCAAATAGCTTGATATTCAGGAGGTAGTGGGGGAGGAATCAATTCATCTTGAGTATCACTGTCATGGACGATTGATTGACTTTTGGTGTCTGGTTCAAACATTAAACGTAATTGAACACGAACCTCACCAACGATGCTAGGAACATGATGGCTTAAGCGACGCAAATGACGTTCCAAGCGATCAAACGGTTCAACAGAATGAGTAGCATATGTTATTTTTCCCTGTTCTAGATATATTGACCAGGAAACAGAACTGCCAAGCACTTGTAAACAAGTACTCTCAGAACAATTAGATAAATGTCTTAATAAGCTTAGAGGACGTAGTTTGGTAAATGTGCCAAAATTATTCATTTCTCTAGAGATTTTCTGTAAAAGGAGACCGATTGTTTGAATTTTCGAGTGCTCGGTAATAAATAATAGTATCTCTCTAACTTTGAGATTTCTTTATACAGAAATTTTCTCGTGATTTGGGTTCTATACATATATTACAAGCTATAAAGGGATATTATAGCTAGTATGTTACATTTTTTCGTAACATGAATAACAAAGGAAATTTTTCAAGTTTTTTAACAAAAAACAACTGAGTATGAGTTCTATGCGAGTGGGTGGAGAGTCAGGTGTTGGGTTTCCAACCAAATCTTTGAAAAAGTGGTTGCGCTCTCAGCGGTAGAACATGAGGGTCCTTTTACAGTCAAGTTAGCCGATATAACCGAACTAGCAATCGTGGGGCTTGACAAATAACCGAGTCAAGGCTTACTTGACTCCAGACAAAATGCGTCCCAATCTCCCACTTATTGCATTCTGAGTTGTAGTTGCTGAATTTTGCATTATCCTTGTTCAATTTTAGTTAGTTAATTAAGGTAACAGAGGAGTTGTGATCTGAGTCGTTTGATAAACTTTAATTAGTTATTTTCATCTTTAATCCTACCTTTCTACATCGAATCTTTAAATTTCTACGTCAGCAAAGGTACTGAGATACTGTATCGTATACGTATTACGTATAAAACTCGTTTTTCTTGCACATAAGATCATGCTGACTAACTTGTTGGCTCAGTTTTACTTAAATTATGTCTGAGATAAAATTCAACCAAGAATTTGTCATGAATTTAGCGGCGGAATTTTGTTAAAGAGATAGTAAGCTATCTGAACCAAAATAAATTAGATATGGTTTTGTCAGTGCTATAAACTATATACTTTGAGGAAAAGGAAAGCTAAGCTTTGGACTATAACATAACACGAAAAGTTATGCATGATACATTAAAACTTGATGAAGTAGTGGAGTTTGCGGAAAATCCAGAACCTCGTTGTCCTTGTGTACTTCTTCTAGATACATCTGGCTCAATGCAAGGTGTAGCATTAGATTCATTAAATCAGGGTTTACAGAGTTTCAGGGAAGAATTAACAAAAAATGCCTTAGCGGCAAGGAGGGTTGAAGTAGCAATAGTTACTTTTGATAGTCATGTCAATGTAGTACAGGACTTTGTGACTGCTGACCAATTCAGTCCGCCGCTACTTACAGCACAGGGACTGACGAGTATGGGTATTGGAATTCATAAAACCTTGGACATGATTCAAGAACGAAAAGCTCAATATCGTGCCAATGGTATTGCTTACTATCGTCCTTGGGTATTCATGATTACTGATGGTGAGCCACAAGGCGAGTCTGAAGATGTTGTAGAGCAAGCAGCGCGGCGTCTACAAGAGGATGAATCAAGAAAACGTGTAGCATTCTTTACTGTAGGCGTAGACAATGCGAATATGACGCGGCTAAGTCAAATAGCTGTACGTACACCCTTAAAACTCCAAGGACTCAATTTTGTTGAAATGTTTGTTTGGCTATCAGCCAGTATGTCAGCTGTTTCTCATTCCAAAGTAGACGAACAAGTGGCACTACCACCTATTGGCTGGGGTTCTGTTTAGTAGAAGATGTGACAAAATGCTCAAAAAAGAGCAGTAACCAAAGATCATCTATGAACACTTCTAAACAAAGACCTCATTGGCGGGTAGTAGCTGCATCGGTATGTGGAACAAGTCATTTGAAGAACAAACAATTGTGTCAGGATGCTCACCATTGGCAGATTTTGCCAGATAATATCTTAGTGGTTGCGGCAGCGGATGGAGCAGGTAGTGCAAGCATGGGTAAGGTGGGAGCAATGATTGCTGTGGAAACAGCGATAGAAAACATCTCTATCAAAGAATTTTCTCGACGAACATTAGTCGATGATAGTGCTGTGCGCTCACTTTTGACCGAGGCAATAATTGCTGCCAAGAAAGCGGTCGAGGAAGAGGCCGTAGCTTCCCAGAAGCAGTCCTTGGATTTGGCAAGTACGCTGATTATTGCGTTGGCAACACCAGAATTTGTGGCAGTGGCACAAATCGGGGATGGTGTAGCAGTGGTAAGAGATTTTCAGGATAACCTGATCGCGCTGACCATGCCTGACAGTGGTGAATATATCAACGAGACAGTTTTTTTGACCTCACCGACAGCCCTAGATGCTGTGCAACTAAGATTATGGCGTCAGGCAGTAGCCAATGTTGGTGTCCTCACAGATGGACTACAAATGCTTGCCTTAAATATGGCAGTGGGAGTTCCTCATAAACCATTCTTTATCCCACTATTTGAGTTCGCAGCTAATGCAGATGACAAAACAGTGGCAAAAGAGCAATTAGTGAGGTTTTTGCGTTCCGAGCGAATCACGCAACGTACAGATGATGACTTGACACTCATAATTGCTGCTTTGAGTGATTAATAAACAGGTGTGCGAATTCGTTTGTCTGGAAGTGTATAAATTCATAGGGTATCTATAAAAATATATCATGCAGGTACTACGTTGTCTTCCCAACCAACAAATCAGTAATGTCAGCCTGACCGTAAGTTTAGGACGAGGCGGTGAGGCATGCATATACACAGTACCAACAGATGCTGGTTTAGTGGCGAAGGTTTACCACAAACCAACACCTGCCCAAGCTCGCAAATTGGAGGTCATGCTTGCCCACCCGCCAGACAACCCAACCGCGAGCTTGGGGCATATTTCCATAGCTTGGCCGATTGAATTGTTGCGATCGTCGAACCCAAGCCGTGAGGTGATAGGCTTTTTGATGCCGCGCATTCAGGGAATGCGTCCAATCATCGACTTTTACAATCCTAGAACTCGCCGCCAGCAATGTCCTTTGTTCAACTATCAGTATTTAATCCGCACTGCTCGCAATCTCGCTTCGGCTTTTGCTGCGTTACACGATCGCGGATACTGTGTTGGCGATGTAAATGAATCTAATATCCTCGTCAGTGACATGGCATTGGTGACAATAGTAGACACCGATTCATTCCAGGTAAAAGATCCAGAAAATGGAGTCATTTATCGCTGTCATGTAGGGAAAGCAGAATTTACCCCACCAGAACTTCACAACAAAACCTTTGCTCAGTGCGATCGCAATTTCAGTCATGACTTGTTTGGGTTAGCGGTACTGATATTTCAACTTTTAATGGAAGGGACACACCCATTTTCCGGGATTTATCAAGGAGCGGGTGAACCTCCACCATATGAAGGACGTATTGTAGCCGGACATTTTACCTACAGTCAAAAGCGTCGCGTACCTTACGTTCCAACACCCATCGCACCTCGTTGGGAAATTCTTCCTCCGGGTTTACAGGAACTATTTATACGTTGTTTTGAGGATGGTCACAACAACCCGCAGATACGCCCCAATGCTCAAACTTGGCTCACAGCACTAGCTGATGCTGAAAACTCGCTCATCAGCTGCACTGTTAACCCCCAACATCGCTATAGCAACCACTTGGACAAATGTCCTTGGTGCGAACGTACATTGCGATTAGGTGGACGTGATCCATTCCCATCTTTAAAGGCGATCGCAAATAAAGAACATTTACAACCGCGAGTACCAAAGAAAAAACGCCAAGCTCAAGTTCCTCGTACAAAGCAACCAACCATTCCATTCACCAACACTGCATATCGTAGTTCTGTCTTTACCCAAAAAATTCCTTACTATAAACCTCAGAAAAAGCAGAATTTATACCCTGTTGTTTTCTGCTTGCTTGGTCTTGTTGGTGCCTTGGGGTATTTGGATTTAATGGTCAAATTCACAAATCGCCCCTTTCTTGCTGAAAATTCTTACGCTCGGCAAAATGTGATTTCTTTGCAACAAAAGAAAACCCACAACAATCAACAAAATTTTGCTGATTACTACAAGCAGGGCCATGCTTCATACAAAGTGAAAGATTACCAACAAGCAATTGAGAATTTCACTCAAGCAATACAAAAAGATCCAAAATACGCAAAAGCTTATGTAAACCGTGGCAATGCTCACTATAACCTCAAAGAGTATGAAGCGGCACTTGCAGACTACAGTCAAGCAATTGGAATCAATCCCTTGGAAATAAAAGCGTATGTCAATCGAGGAAATTCCCGCTATATGCTTGCTGAATATAGCAGCGATCCAGACAAAGAGTATAATCTAGCAATTGCAGACTATAACAATGCCCTGCGTCTTAATCCGAATGAAGTAGAAGCATACATCAGACGAGGTGTTGTTCGTTCACAAGTTGCTAAATACAGTGGCGATTCTCAAAATGAGTATAAGAAAGCAATTGCTGACTTCAATCAGGCACTTAGCTTGAATTCCTCAAAAGCCGAAGCCTTCTTTCAGCGAGGTTTGGTACGTTATCAAGTAGCACAATATAGCAGTGATTTTGAGCAAGAATATAAACAGGCAATTGCTGACTTTGATCAGGCATTAAATATCAATCCCAAACTGTCAAAAGTCTATTTAAAACGAGGTGTTGTCCGCTACGAACTTGCACAATATGGAGGTGGCAAATCTAGTCAGTATAATAAGCAAGCAGTTGATGATTTGCAGAAGGCTGCTAAAATATCTTTGGAACAAGAGGATATGGATAATTACCAGCAAGCATTAAGCAGCATCTGTGTTGTTGTTGAAAATAAATGCGATACTTTTTTGCAAACCACCACGAATACATCCTCAAAAAGCAACTAAGTACGGCACTACCCCTCCAAAATTCTGATCTGAGGAAACCTCGGATCAGATCTGTCTAAAAATTCAAAGCTAGGTTTGCGCCAACATGCGTTGTTAGTATTGATTATTTTGTGTGTTCGCAATTCTGTAACAAGTTATTTTTTACTATTATCAAAAACAGCAAGACTTGGTTATTTTCTCTGTCTTATCTTGCATTTTTTAAACCTTATTTAATGCTCTTATCTGTAGATTTAAGATAGTTACAAAGCTTGTTCATTTTTTCATACTTAAGATAGATTTATTTATATTGTCTTCATACTTAAGCGTAAATTTACGGCTAAATTATATACTGAGAAAATTAAAAACAACTTTTCTCCACTTAGCGCATGAAAAGTTGATAACTCATCTACCTAGAAACCTAGAGATAAGTTTATGAAAGCAGTAATTCTGGCTGGAGGTCTTGGTACACGTATCAGTGAAGAAACGAGCATCAAACCCAAGCCTATGGTGGAAATTGGTGGTAAGCCTGTATTATGGCATATTATGAAAATTTATTCCACCTACGGCATTAATGATTTTATTATCTGCTGTGGTTACAAAGGTTACGTCATAAAGGAGTATTTTGCCAACTACTTCCTACATATGTCAGACGTAACCTTTGACATGCGATTTAACCAGATGAACGTGCATGCAGGTAAAGCAGAACCCTGGCGTGTCACCTTAGTAGATACAGGTGACAACACAATGACGGGTGGACGGTTGAAGCGAGTCAGAGAGCATATTGGTAATGAAACTTTTTGCTTCACCTACGGTGATGGCGTTAGTGATGTCAATGTTGAAGAATTAATTAATTTTCACAAAAAACAAAATAATTTAGCAACAATGACAGCAGTTCAACCACCCGGACGTTTTGGTGCTATTGTCTTAGGACAAGAACAAACAAAAATCACTAGTTTTCGGGAAAAGCCAGAGGGAGATGGAGCTTGGATTAATGGTGGTTATTTTGTGTTAGAGCCAGAAGTCATCAATTTCGTTAATGATGATTCTACTATTTGGGAGCAGACACCATTAGAAAAGCTGGCAGAAATGGAACAGCTATCTGCTTACAAACATACTGGCTTTTGGCAACCAATGGATACTTTGCGAGATAAAAATTATCTTGAGGATTTGTGGAAGAATAATAAGGCTCCTTGGAAGGTATGGTGAGATAAAAAAAGAAGGTACATTCATTCTTCACTCATCGTTCTTGATTTTTTACAATTCATTCTTGATTCATACTTCTATATTCCGGGAGCTAGAATACTCATGTATGACTTCGCGATTATAGGTGGGGGTATTGTTGGTCTTTCCACCGCTATGGCTTTAGGTAAACGCTATCCCAATGCTCGCATTCTAGTTTTAGAAAAAGAGAGCAATTGGGCTTTTCACCAAACTGGTAATAATAGTGGCGTCATTCATTCTGGTATTTACTACAAGCCGGGTAGTTTCAAAGCTAAATTTTGCCGTGACGGTTGTCGTTCAATGGTGGAATTTTGCCAAGAACATGGAATTGAGCATGAAATTTGCGGTAAGGTCATAGTTGCTACTAATGAAACAGAGTTACCTCGCCTAGAAAATCTTTACACGCGAGGTTTAGAAAATGGCATAGACGTAAAAAGAATAACTCCAGAGGAAGTCAGAGAAATTGAACCTCATGTGACTAGCGTTGGGGGAATTTTAGTTTCTTCAACTGGTATTGCGAATTACAAGCAAGTTTGCTACAAATATGCCGAAATTATTAGACAGCAGGGAGGAGAACTTCGTCTCAATACCAAGGTTGAAAAAATAGTTATCAGTGGAAAACATCAGGTATTAGAAACGAACGGTGGTACTTTTGAAACTCGCTTTGTGATCAATTGTGCTGGATTACATAGCGATCGCGTTGCCAAAATGGGCAAAACTGATCCCAAAGCAAAAATTGTTCCTTTCCGGGGAGAGTATTACGAACTGACACCAGAAAAACGCTACTTGGTGAAAGGTTTAATTTACCCAGTTCCTAATCCAGACTTTCCCTTCTTGGGTGTCCATTTTACACGCATGATTGATAGTAGCGTACACGCCGGACCAAACGCAGTCTTAAGTCTTAAGCGCGAAGGCTATAAAAAAACAGACGTTGACTTGCGTGATTTTGCGGAAGTGATGACTTTTCCTGGTTTTTGGAAACTCGCAGCAAAACACGCAGATGAAGGAATTCAAGAAATTATTCGCTCCTTTAGTAAAGCAGCTTTCACCAGAAGTTTGCAAAAACTCATTCCTGAAGTTCAACAAGAGGATTTAGTCCCCACCCACGCGGGTGTTCGCGCCCAAGCACTGATGAATGATGGCAAACTGGTAGATGACTTTTTGATTGTTCAAGGTCAAAACTCTGTTCATGTTTGTAACGCCCCTTCCCCAGCAGCAACATCTTCCATAGAAATAGGCAAAGCAATTGTTGCCAAAATTCCCCAACAGCCGCATCTCAAGGCTGTAGTCACTCAAGTCTAAAATATTTCGCTTGCCTGTACTTGCTTAAGTTCATAGTGTTAAGAAAAAGCACAGGCATTGTGGCATCCTTCAATTTGCGAGAACATCTAATTTAAGGTTGTAATTAGTGATCAGGGGAAAACTAATGTTCCTTAACTCGGATGTTCAGCCAATCGTTCTTGTTTGTGCTGCTGATAATAACTATGCCATGCCGCTTGCTGTTACAGTTCGTTCCGCAGTTGCCAACCTTAGAAAGAATCATCACATAGCATTATATGTTCTTGATGGAGGTATTACCGAAGTTAACAAACGCAGAATTAGTAAATCATTTAACAAAGAACAGATCAGTATTTCATGGATACAGCCAGACAATGCAGTCTTTGAAAACTTAGTATTGACTAGACATTTAACACCGACTTGCTATTATCGGCTTCTAATTACCGAATTTTTACCAAAAGAATTTCACAAGGCTATTTACTTAGACACCGACATGGTAGTCACGGGAGACTTGGCAGAGTTATGGGCGATTGACATGGGAGATAACTATGCATTAGCAGTTCAAGACGATGTTGAATTGTACGTAGGAATGTCTGAAGGTTTAAGAAACTATCATGAGGTGGGAATTAGTCCGGATGAGAAATATTTCAACTCCGGACTTTTAGTGATAAATCTTGACAAGTGGCGAACAGAGAATATTGGCAGAAAAGTCCTTGAATACATAAAACAAAATAGAGAGTATGTACGCAATGATCAGGATGGTCTAAACGCAGTTCTTGCAGGGAAATGGGGAGAACTTCACCCAAAATGGAATCAAATGCCCAAAATACATGAATATTCATCCTGGAAAGACAGCCCCTTCACGGAAGATATTTATCACGAACTGCAGGACAACCCTTGTGTTATTCACTTTACAAATTCTCCCAAACCCTGGTATGCAGGATTGCGAGAAGAATGTAAACATCCGAAAAAACATTTGTTCTTCCAATATCTTGACATGACCCAGTGGTCAGGATGGCGAGACACCATTTGGAGACGGCTTTGGAGAAAATTTATGAAAGTAACATCGTTGACTACTTCAAAACTTTAAACATGGTGTGTTACCGTGCATAACATATACACAAAAGGTGAGTAAAGGCAAGAATTTCTGTAGTCATAAACCCATTATGATGAAACTGCCTAAACCATCCTACACAGAATCATGCACCGTACTTCACCAAGGTAATTTGTTTACGACGTGAAACTAAACTTGAACAGGAACGAAAAACAATGAGAATTCTAGTCACTGGTACTGAAGGTTATCTTGGCAGTTTATTACCTCCGTTGTTAATTGAACGGGGACATGAAGTCATCGGAGTAGATACTGGTTATTACAAAGTAGGTTGGTTGTACAATGGTACTGAGATAACAGCCAAAACTCTCAATAAAGATATTCGCAATATCACCGTAGAAGATTTGCAAGGTGTTGATGCGATCGTTCACATGGCTGAACTATCAAATGATCCCACTGGACAGCTTGCACCACACATTACTTACGAAATTAACCATAAAGGCTCACTTCGTCTTGCCAAATTGGCAAAAGAAGCGGGTGTACGTCGCTTCGTGTACATGTCCTCATGCAGTGTTTATGGTGTTGCTACTGAGGGTGATGTCACAGAAGAATCTCCTGTCAATCCCCAAACCGCCTATGCAGAATGTAAAACATTAGTAGAGCGAGATGTCAAGCCATTAGCAGATGATGACTTTTCTCCAACTTTTATGCGGAACGCCACTGCTTTTGGTGCTTCCCCCAGAATGCGCTTTGATATTGTTTTAAATAATTTGTCAGGTTTGGCATGGACAACCAAAGAAATTAAGATGACTAGTGATGGTACGCCTTGGCGTCCATTAGTTCACGCACTGGATATTTGCAAAGCAATTGTTTGCACAGTAGAAGCACCTCGTGATATCGTACACAACCAAGTTTTTAACGTAGGAGATACAGCAAATAATTATCGAGTCAAAGAAGTTGCCGAAATTATTGCTCAAGTTTTCCCAGATTGTAAATTGAGCTTTGGCACTCAAGGTGCAGACAATCGCAGTTATCGCGTATCTTTTGAGAAAATCAATACTGTTTTACCTGGCTTTAAGTGTGATTGGAATGCTCAACGAGGAGCACAACAGTTGCATGATTTGTTCTCGCAAATTGATATGAATGAAGAAGTTTTCTTATCTAGAGGCTTCACTCGCTTGAAGCAATTAGAATACCTCATCCGTACACAACAAATTGACAAAGATTTCTTCTGGAGTCAGAAGTAATTATCTTGTCGAAGTTATAGACAAAAAAGTGATTTCAACAATTCCGACTCAATTATATTTTTTCGGAATTGTTGAAATCATCAATGTATCATAGTCTGGTAATTTTACCGTGCAAAATAATATAGCTGTCGCCAACTCTATTAGGACATATAGCAGGGAACGCTTAACAGGCAACGCCAAGGTGAGCGTCAGCCGAACGGGAACTCTTAACAGGCGTGTGATTGTCTGGTGGTGTCCGTATTTTCTCATTAGTTCATGTCCTAATCTACCTGACAACCGCTATTTAACCTAAATAATTCAAATTTAAAAAAAATATGTATCTTTTTAAATGTTGTTTAGGTGAAGAGTTTTGAGAAGATAAGATGACCTGCTATAGCGTAGTATTATTTTAAAACCTGAGTTGTGTGTCTTCTTGCAGTCTTAAGTCTTCATCTCATTTTCTTGTCACACCTTCGCTTATTCAAATCAAAAGTCATAATGAGATATGCAAAATCCACATTGACTCAATTTACATCAAACACAACCTTATGTACAGTCCACCATGAAAAAACTACTTACTATTGCGATACCGACTTACAATCGCGCCCAACTACTTGATAAGCAACTGGCATGGGTTGCTCAAGTGCTCGTTGGTTTGGAATCGGAATGTGAAATTTTTGTTTCAGATAATTGTTCAACGGATAATACTCAAGAGGTGATTAAAAAGTGGCAAACAAATCTCACTCATATTACATTTAAGTCCAGCCGAAATGCTGAAAACATTGGTGTCATGCGGAATATTATTCATTGCTTAAAGTCCGCAACGACCAAATATGTTTGGACAATTGGTGATGATGATCCCATTCAGGATAGAACAGTCACTTATGTCATTAACAAACTCAAAAAATATAATGAAGATTTATCATTATTGTTCCTTAATTTTTCTGGTCGTAACCAAATTACCGGGGAACCTGTACATCCACCCACAATAGTAGGTAACCGTTGGTTTGATATTGATAATGAAGATGGAAGCGGTGATGGAAAAGCTATCTTTGAACACTGTTTTTCAAAAAGTGTTGGCGCAGTCATCTTTCTGACTGCTTCAGTATATCGTACTGACTTAGTACAACGCGCTCTTCAAATTTGGTCAGAAGCTGAGAATAACTGGATATCTTTAGCATACTTAGCTGGATATTGCGCTGCTAACGGCAAGATAATTGTTACTAAAGATATTTATATGGAATGTATTGTTGGTGTGAGTTATTGGCAAAAAGATCCACAATCAGCACTGTTAATGCAATACAAGCACTTACCGGAAGTTGTCACGAAATTGGAGGAGAACGGATACTCTAAGCAATTTTACCGCCGGATGATGTTCCAGAGTTTAAAAGAAGCTAATTTGAAAGTTTTCTTAGGTGCTTTGAGAAGATGGCCTATGTTCGCTATTAAAACAATAGTTCCCTTTTTGACTTTAGTAGGTCTGTCTGTTTTTGACGCAGTTCCTACTAAAGAATTTAAAATGGCACAAACAACAGAACCATTCACTCAAAACTGACGAAAATAAGACTTGTGAGCCAGCGCGGTCTTGGGGTTTCCCCCATGAGCGACTGGCGAACCCCGAAGGGGTAATGAATCAAACGAACAAGGTAGTTATTCTATGTTTAACAGTACTATCAACAAATTATCTCAGTTGACATCTGAGTTAGGTTATAGAGCAGCACTCCTAAACCATACAAGAAAATTGCCTGCTCTGGAAGAAAGCGATCGCGTGATTGTCGATACCGTCAAACGCGATGGAGTTTATGTGACAACACTCGAAAAGTTGGGACTTGGCTCTACATCTAATCTTCTCAAAGCATCTTACAATCAACTATCTAGAATGACAGATGCAGGCAATAGCCACCTAACAAAAAGACTGCCACAAATTTATACCGTTACAGATTTACCAGAATTTTCTCAGTGGGGACGGGAACAAAAGCTACTTAATATCATCGAGAATTACATCGGTCTTCCTGTTGCTTTTCAGGGCGTACATTTACGTAAAGATTTTCCTAACGAAGATCAGTTTGGTACACTGTTATGGCATAAAGACTCAGAAGACCGTCGGATGCTCAAAATGATCATTTATTTGTCCGATGTAGAAGAAAAACACGGTCCTTTTGAATACGTTCCGGTATCTTTGACTTCTTTATACAGTCTCAATTATTACCGGATTTACTACAAGCTTTGGCAGTCAGGTTACTTAGGAATCACTGATGAACAGCTTAAGGAAGTCATCCCGGAACACCAGTGGAAATCATGTCCAGGTCCAGCAGGTACTGTGATTTTTACAGATCCAAAAATTGCTTTACACCACGGAACACTACGGACAGAAGAAAGACCAGCACTATTTTTTACTTACACTGCAAACCCACCGAAGCGACCTGAACTTTGTACCCAGTACTGGGATGATACTTTTGCAAAACCAGAGTCCTATCAAGAACCATCATCTGTCACAGCTCTAAGATAGTGCGATTCTTCAGTTGAAGAATTTCTTTGTGTTCTACTCCTATTGAAGCCCTTTTGGTGAACTGTTGTCTGTCTTCGGGTTACCCTCGGTGCATAACGACCGCCGCTTCACCCCTACACCTCTACAGGGCTTCAAAATAAGTTGCAAAAAACACGAAGAAAAATCTGAAATGACCGAGTGCCACTGTGTAGTTAAGATTTCAAGCGAGGTTACCCATGATTTTTGTAGAAACTGAACTGAAAGACGCGTACATCATTGAGCTAGAACAAAAGCAGGATCATCGTGGTTTCTTTGCCCGTACTTTCTGCGCTCAAGAATTTGAGGCACATGGTTTAAAGCCAACGGTTGCCCAATGCAATCTATCTTTTAACTACAAAAAAGGGACGCTGCGGGGAATGCATTATCAAACTCTACCAGCAGCGGAAACGAAATTAGTCCGCTGTACCCAAGGCGCTATCTATGACGTGATTATTGATATGCGTCCGGAGTCTCCGAGTTACCTTCAATATATCGGTGTGGAATTAACTGCAGAAAACCATCGCGCCTTATATGTTCCAGAAATGTTCGCCCACGGCTATCAAACACTAACAGACTCTGCTGAGGTCGCGTATCAGGTAGGAGAGTTTTACACACCTGGATATGAGCAGGGGTTGCGCTATGATGATCCATTTTTCAATATTCAATGGCCATTGGAAGTAACTGACATTTCCGAGAAAGATAAGAATTGGCCTTTGATGAAAATGATGAGCGTTGGAGGAAATGTTTAGTTGTTAGTGGTTGGCCAGTGCGGTGATAGGAAAAACGACTCATTAACAATCAACAACTAAGCAATTCGCAAATATTATTCATAGGAGTTTAACGAATGATAATCGTAGATCGCGCCTTACAAGCTCGTGCTGAAGCAGGTAACCCCATCAAGGTTGGGATGATCGGTGCTGGCTTTATGGGACGGGGAATTGCCAATCAAATTAAAAATTCTGTTCCTGGTATGGAGTTGGTTGCTATCTCCAACCGAAGTGTTGATGCAGCTGTGCGAGCATATTCGGAAGCAGGTATTGAAGATAGCAAAGTCGTTTCCACCGTCACCGAATTAGAAGAGGCGATCGCCCGCAATCAATACGCAGTCACTGAAGATCCAATGTTACTGTGTCGTGCCGAGGGTATCGATGCTCTGATTGAAGTGACAGGCGCAGTAGAATTTGGCGCTCATGTTGTGATGGAGGCGATCGCCCATCACAAGCACATCATTATGATGAACGCCGAATTAGATGGTACCATCGGTCCTATTCTCAAAGTTTACGCTGACAAAGCAGGAGTTATCCTCACCGCTTGTGATGGGGATCAGCCAGGAGTGCAAATGAATCTCTACCGCTTCGTCAAGAGTATCGGCTTAACTCCACTGTTGTGTGGTAATATCAAAGGCTTGCAAGACCCCTATCGCAATCCCACCACACAAGAAGCTTTTGCCAAACGTTGGGGTCAAAAAGCTCACATGGTCACCAGCTTTGCCGATGGAACAAAGATATCCTTTGAGCAAGCAATAGTTGCTAATGCCACAGGTATGACAGTTGCCAAGCGAGGAATGCTGGGATATGACTTTAACGGTCATGTCGATGAAATGACCAAAATGTACGATGTCGAACAACTCAAAGAACTGGGTGGTATCGTTGATTACGTCGTTGGTGCAAAACCAGGTCCAGGGGTCTTTGTCTTTGGAACCCACGACGATCCCAAGCAACGTCACTACCTCAACTTGTACAAGTTAGGTGAAGGTCCGCTCTACAGCTTTTACACTCCTTATCACCTCTGTCACTTTGAGGTGCCGTTGTCTGTTGCTCGCGCTGTCCTCTTCCAAGATTACGTCTTAAGTCCTTTAGGTGCTCCTCTGGTAGATGTAATCACCACTGCCAAAATCGACCTCAAGGCTGGAGAAACCTTGGATGGCATTGGCTACTACATGACATACGGGCAATGTGAAAATTCCAACATTGTTCAACAGCAAAACCTCTTACCAATAGGTCTAGCGGAAGGATGTCGCCTGAAGCGAGATATTTCAAAAGATCAAGTCTTGACCTACGACGATGTAGAACTCCCTGAAGGCAGACTATGCGACAAACTGCGATCTGAGCAAAACGCTTATTTCACCAAATCCAAAACTTTAGCAGCAGTTTAAATCATTTTTTCATCCGAAGTTAACTAATACTTCATGTTATGAGGTTGACTTCGGTAGCGAAAAAAGCATAGGTTGAGTAGTAAAGAATCTCTGGTCTTATGCAAAGGCTATGAGGTTCTTCTTTCGATTTGATGTCATTCCAAACATAATAAATCTTGAATTACTCTTCCAACTCAGCACACTTATGGGATTTCAGTTAGTTCAGCGTACAGTTAGCATCGATAATTTATTATCACACAAAATTCCAGTTCGTCAACAAATGCGCCGAAAGGTTTCACTTCGCACTGCTGAAATCCTTTCAAACAAGAGAAGTTTATGTACTCCACCGCAAGACTGTTCCCCCAGATTATGAGGTGATTTATGAATTAGTTAGCTTGGCAATGGCGATCTGCCGCTATGCTGCGCGCGAAGCTATCGCCCAATCCAGAATTCTCTTAGAGTTATTGCAATACTTTATTTGGATATTATGGTATAAGCTATTAGCATTTAAGTTCTTTTTGCAATACTCCGCTCAGGCTCACCGACTGTGTATCAGTTCTGTTCAAGTAGCCAATACAAATCTCAAGTTCCCAATTTACCCAATAGGTTACTAACTTCTTTCTTCTCTCCTTACAAAATATTTATTAAAAATTAACACTAAAAAAATCACGTTTTAGTATCTTGAGAACAAGTAGGGGGGTTGAATCAGATTTGCATTTAGAGTCTGTGAACTGTTAAGTGTCGGTGCAGTATTCGGAGCAAACCGATCACCACTTGTAAATAGTTGTATTGAGTCAATACATTAAGGAATCATATGAAAATTGCCTTGGTGCATGATTATTTAACCCAGAAAGGAGGGGCAGAGCGCGTTTTCGAGTTACTCTGTAAGCGCTACCCCGAAGCAGACGTTTTTACTTCCTTATACGACCCTGAAAAAACCATTGACATTGGTGAGCGCATTGTCAACACAACCTTTCTACAAAATATTCCAGGAGCAGCGAAGTATTTTAGGTTGATGGCTCCCTTATATTTTCCAGCCTTTCGCGCCTTAGATTTGCAAGACTACGATCTTATTATCAGCAGTAGCACAAGCTTTGCCAAAGCAGTGCGAAAGAACAGCCAAGGTCGCCATATTTGCTTTTGCCATAACATTACCCGGTTTTTGTGGGACACAGAAACTTATTTACGTGAGTACGGAGATTATCGATATTTTGCCCCATTAATCGAACAAGTTTTTGAAATGATGAGAAAGGTAGACCTTGTCTATGCACAGGAACCTGACCTTTACATTGCTAACTCCAGTATTGTAGCTAGTCGGATTAAAAGTACTTACCGCAAAGAAGCCATTGTTATTAACTATCCGATTGACACCAGTAAATTTGTTTTTTCAGATACAAAAGAAGATTTTTATCTTGCCTCGGCTCGGATGATCAGCTACAAGCGTCTTGATATAATAGTCGAAGCTTTTAACTGGCTGGGATGGCGGTTGCTGATATCAGGAAGTGGTCCAGAAAAGGAGAGGTTAAAATCTAAAGCATTATCCAATATTGAGTTTTTAGGACACGTAACTGATATACAACGCACTCAGTTGTTTTCTAAAGCAAAGTCTGTTATAGTTGCAGCCCTAGAAGATTATGGTTTAGTTCCAGTAGAGGCCAATGCTAGTGGAACACCTGTCATCGCTTTTGGAGCGGGTGGGGTATTAGATACTCAAATACCTGGTAAAACAGGAGTCTTTTTTAAGAGACAAACACCCGAATCACTCCAAGCTGCACTACTAGAAGCCAGGGAAATCTATTGGGATTACAACTACATCCGTAGTCATGCAGTGGCAAACTTTTCCGAGGAAGCTTTCTTTAACAAAGTTGAGCAAGTCATTGAGCAAGCTTGTACTGTAAATACATTATTCATTTAATTTGTTAGCTGAGGGATAGTAAAAGTGGTTCAGAGCAGTCTTAGTCCATACGGGAATCCAGTTACTGAGTCAGAACCGGGTTACGGACAACTGTTTGCGGTTTTAATACGCAGATTTCCTTGGTTTTTGGCAGCATTTGTGGCTTCTGTTGCTATTGCAGGTGTGATCACAAAAAGAACAGCTCCTACCTATAGAAGCTCAATGCAGCTGTTGGTAGAACCTAACTATCAAGGAACGAAAGAAGGTAGTGCTGGCGGTGTAGACAGTCAGTTTACTGACCCTACTGTTCAGGTAGACGCAGCAACCCAACTGAGCTTGATGCAAAGTTCTCCTCTGCTTAAAAAAGCAGTGGCTGAACTCAAGCGCGAATATCCAGACATGAACGTAGGTCAGTTAAAAAGTTCTTTGATTGTAAGTCAAATAAAAAACAAAGACGATAATGTAACTACTAAAATATTTGACGTGCAATATACGGGGAAAGACCCAATAAAAACACATAAAGTTCTGCAAGCAATTCAGAAAGTTTATCTAGCTTACAATATCCAGCAGCAGAATGAGCGTTTAAGAAAAGGGCTTAAAGTTATTCAAGAACAGTTAAGTACAGTAAGAAAAGAGGTGACTGGGGCTGAAACTCAATTGCAAAGATTTCGCACAAACCAGGAACTTATAGATCCAGAGACACAGGCAAAAGCTATACAGGACGAATTGAGCAGGATTTCGCAAGAGCGCGGCACAACTCGTTCTCTGTATCAAGAAGCCAATGCTACGTATAAAAATATACAAAAACAACTTCAAAGTACACCACAGACTGCTCTTGTCGAAGCTCGTCTGAGTCAGTCTACTCGCTATCAAGGACTACTGAACGAAATTCAAAAAACAGAACTGGCTTTAGCACAAGAACGCTTACGCTTTACAGAGGAAGCTCCAAGCGTGCAAAAGTTGGTAGCTCAACTTCAAAGTCAAAAGGCACTATTGCAAGAAGAGCAAAAACGAACCTTAGGGGGAGAGTCTACTCAAGCAACTACCCAAGCAGGACCTTTGCTAGAGCAAGGACAGAAGAGCGCAATTGACCTCAACCTTGCTGGGAAGTTAGTGGACACACAAACAACAATAGTGTCTTTAAGCGCAAAAGACCAAGTTCTGGCGAAGAAAGAGCAAGATTTACGTACGCAACTCACACATTACCCCAAGCTGTTAGCTGATTATGGTCGCTTACAGCCGCAAGTACAACTTAGCCGCGAAAGATTGCAGGAACTTTTGAAAGCAGAAAACCGATTACGGCAAGAAATTGCCAAGGGAGGATTTAACTGGGAAATGGTGGAAGAACCCCAAGAAGGTACACAGTTGGGTCCTAACCTCCAGCAAAATCTCATGCTAGGTGCAGTAGTTGGGTTGATGTTAGGAGGTATTGCTGCCTTTATCCGTGAAGCAGCTGATGATTCTGTTCATACCACAGCTGAGTTGGAGAGGCAAATGTCTTTACCTATACTGGGAACAACTCCCAAGTTACCACCTGCTAAAACCAGAGAATCAGTTATCAAGTTACCATTTGGTAAACCAGATGTCCCTGCTCCTTGGACAATTCAGGTATTGCAATCTTCACCACGTTGGGAATCGCTAGATCTGATTTATAAAAACATTGAACTTTTGAACTCTGTTGCTTCGTTCAAATCTTTGATGATTACCTCAGCTTTATCAGATGACGGTAAGTCAGGTCTGGCATTGGGCTTAGCAATGAGTGCTGCTCGTTTACATAAACGGGTACTCCTGATTGATGCCAACCTACGTGAACCCAGTTTGCACAAACAGCTAAATCTCCCTAACGAACAGGGGCTTTCAACCCTATTAGCAAGTGAGGTCACAATACCCAATCAGATTAGTATCCAATCCTCAGGCTCATCCTATATTGACATTTTGACAGCAGGACCAACACCTGCTGATCCAGCTAATCTGTTAAGTTCCCCTCGGATGCAGCAATTAATGGCAACATTTGAGAAGAACTATGATTTGGTACTTGTAGATTCAACCCCAGTTCTTGGCTTAGTTGATGCGATGCTTACGGCATCATCTTGTCGTGGCGTGGTTATGGTAGCTAGCATAGGTAGAGTGACTCGAACTCAACTCACACAAGCTACAGCCATGTTGAGCCGGTTAAACTTACTTGGAGTTGTGGCAAATGGGGTCTCAAACTCTAGTAGTACATTTGTGCCATATACACATCAACAACGATTTGCACTACAACAAGCTGTGGAGAAATAAAACTACGGCACAGTAAGTGCAAGGTGTACACTACAAAGAACATGGGTCGCTTGACAAACGAGAACCAACGCACGACGAAAAATATAAATAAAGCGGCACATGCCACGTAGAAAAGCATATGCCGTTTTTTTATTAGTAGAGGTGGGAGTTTCACGCTTATACTTCTCGCCATAGCGATGGTATGACGAGGTTTTATTTTCTCTTCCCACAACAACAGCATAGCTTCTGGTGCATTGTGGCAGCGCGAGTTACCAACTGCCTGGTGCCTTCAGATCCCCCTTCCTTCTTTAAGGTAAGTAATTAAGCAGATTTGGTATTTATAAAAAGACAAAATCTTAATTGTTTATTTTGTCTTCTGATATAGCAGTTGCTAGGTAGATTAGGACATCAACGAATGAGAAAATACGGAAACCACGCGACAATCACACGCCTGCTCCCTGCTCAGAGATCCCTGCTATATTTGAAGGCAGAGCATATAACTATCTATTTCCAAGAAGCACAATCAAAGTGTATCAGACATCAAATTACTTACGGGCAAGAAAAATAACCTTGTATTCATACGTCTTTTTAGATTGATTAAAAAAAACTTAATAAATCATATATATTGTTTTTTTGCTAACAAATTTATGAAAATGGAACTCAAATATTAGGACAAATATGATTCGTTACTAAAGATGTCAAAAACAGAGAAAATCATGGGTTTAAAAGCCGAACTTACGGCTTTTAGCTGTATATCCACGAATATAATTCGCCTCACAAAGTAAAAAATCAGGCTTCAAGAAACATTTTTTATAAGCAAGCGCACTACAATGGCGCACCACTCGCTACGAATGGAACAAACAAGTCAAATCCTTTTCCCTTCAGTTCCCGCTGCCCTCAGATCCCGCTCCCTTGTTTATTGAAAGTATTTGAACCACAAAAATTTATATCAGCGTATAAAGTTCGTGCAGATGACTAAAATTACTGATTTTGTCTGTTTTTATTAGTTATGATAGCTATACTTTTTTTTAAAAACGATTTAAAATCACGTAGGGTAACAAGAAAGAGTCTTATTTCGTAATTACGCAAGTTCTGTTATTCATAAGATCTTAATAATTATCGGAAAAACGTCCTTGATGTTTAAAGACTAAATAAAGAATCTCCATATGTAACCGTTATTCCTACAGCGTCTTATATCCTAGATATTAAATCCCCCTAAAAAAGACAAGAGTGGAGTTTCTGAGATTTATCCGAAAACTACTATTGTTGTATGATATACATTTTTGGCAAATAAAAATTAACCAAGATGTGCAATTGCTAATAGGGATAATTGTGTTATCTTTTTTCCACTCGATTACCTCCAGTTTGAGAGTAAAGAGTAAGATCCAGCTTGGACTGTTTGGCTTTAGCAGCCTTTAATATTAGGTCAGCAATCTACCATACTATGAGTGAAAATACATATGACAACCTCAATAATACCAACATTACAGAGTAACTATACAGTGAAGCAGCAGCAACAAGATAATCTCTCTCAATACTGCAGACTTCAATGGCGTCGGGGTCAGTTGCTGGTCATCCCTCCAGGAGGGATAACACAACCCTATATGCCTTCACTGCATAGAAAAGAATCGTTAGTGGAGTGTCTGAAGCGTTCTCCTGCAAATTTGGTACGCATAGATCCAATACTTGGTGAAACAAGGTTAAGATTTTGGGCAGATGCGTGCGCTCAAGCCAACAAACCCATATTCCTGCGCATACCCTCGATTGATAAACAGCCGAAACCACTAGACTCAACATTGTGGTGGTTGAAGCGTTTTACCGACTGGGTCACTGCGTTGATTTTTCTGCTTGCTGTAAGTCCAATCATGTTGGGATTGGTTTTGTTCATGCGCATTTCCTCCCCAGAACCGAGACTACTTTTTTCTTGCCAATGGCATGTTGGAGAACGAGGAAAACTCTTCAAGGTTTTCAAGTTTCGCACAACTACAGCCAGCAAAAGAGCAATTGGGGATATGGCGATCGCATATCAAGATGATTTGTGCGATTCTGAAGATAGTCAAAATTCGACTAAACTGGGACGATGGATGCGTAAGTACGGACTAGACCATCTGCCACAGTTATTGAATGTACTACGTGGTGAAATGAGTTTGACTGGACCACGTTGCCGCACTTTGGAAGATGCAGTACGGCTCACTCCAGAAGCACAACGACAGCTCAACAGATTACCAGGAATGATGAGGTCATGGGAGGTTGAAGCAAAGTCAAATCTGTTACATCTGGATAGCTCAACTCTGTGATTTGTGATTCGTTACCTCATGGCTTGAACACCCTTGAGGTATAAATATTGGTTCCACCCTTGGAAAGTGACTTTCGCTCTATTTCTGATGACAAAACAACTACTGGAACTTACAGTAGTAAGTAAAATTGCCGCACGTCAGTCAACGCGTTGCGGCTTTTTGTAAGATTATAGTATTTAGAGCGCTTTATCTTCCCTGCAAAACTACGGTTGAATCTCACTCATGCATGTCAAAGTATCCAAACCAGTCCAAAATTTACTTAAGAATTTAGTCAAGACTACTAAGTTCTGGCAGGACAACTACCTTATACTGCGAGAATTTAAACACTTTCCCAAAATTACCGTTATTGCACTGTCCTTTTCATTTATAGCGGCAATTTTTGAGGGCTTTAATGTTACTCTTTTAGCTGCCTTTCTACAAAATTTAACGACTCCCAACGTCCCGTTTCAGACAAAATTTGAGTTGTTGAATACTTTGTTAGGATCAGACGATCCATCACCTCTCAATCGTCTGTATCGCGTTTCGTTATTGCTTTTTTTGAGCGCTTGGATACGTTCAGGGTTAAATTACTTAGCACTGCTTTACACTGAAATAACTCAGCTTACTTTAGTGGATAGGCTCCGCAAACAAATATTTGAAAAACTACAGTCTGTAAAAATTGATTATTTTAATACTACTAAATCTGGTGAACTGATAAATACTATAACAACCGAGCTAGAAAAACTCAAACAAGCTTTTGGTGATGCAGCATTCTTGTTTTCAAGAACATTAAATGCTGCAGTTTACCTAATATCAATGTTCTGGATATCTTGGCAGTTATCTATGATTTCATTGATGCTTTTCAGTTTGCTAGCAGTGGGCTTGTCTACATTGAATCGTCGCGTGCGGGAGGCAAGTTTTGATGTAACGAAAGCTAACAATAAATTTACTTCTATCGCCATAGAATTTATAAATGGAATTCGTACCGTTCACGCGTTTTCTACGGAAGACTTTGAGCGTAAACGTTATTATAATGCCAGCTTGAATTTGGTCAATCATTCAAAGAAAATTGCCTCGGTATGGATGATAGTCAAGCCACTTGCAGAGGCGTTGGCGACCACAATACTTGTGGCAATGATTGTCCTGGCATTTACAGTTTTTGTCACTAAAGGTTTACTACAAACAGCTTTTCTATTGACGTTTTTCTTCGTTCTCTTCCGCCTGGTACCAATCATTCAAGATATTAATGGTGTCGCGACGCATATCAGTACAATGTACGGCTCGTCGGAAGTCGTGAAAAAACTTTTAGAGATTGATGAGCGACAGTATTTCCACAATGGACATATCGAATTTCCTGGCTTAAAACGTTCAATAGAGTTTGTGTCTGTTGATTTTGGCTACGACTCCGAAAGTTTGGTGCTTAGTAACATTAGGCTGATGATTGAACGAGGCAGGATGACTGCACTAGTGGGTGCTTCCGGCGCTGGTAAAACAACATTGGCAGATTTGATTCCGCGATTTTACGATCCAACGCGGGGTCATGTTTTTATTGATGGCGTTGATTTACGGGATCTTGAAATCAAGTCGCTGCGCCGAAAAATTGCTGTGGTCAGCCAAGACACCTTTATTTTCAACACTTCTGTCCTTAACAATATTGCCTATGGATCGGAAGGAGCAACAGATGAGGAAGTTTACAAAGCGGCTCAACTAGCAAATGCTTTGGAATTTATCCAAGAAATGCCTGAAGGTTTCAACACTCAACTTGGAGATAGAGGTGTGAGGCTTTCTGGCGGTCAGCGTCAGCGAATTGCAATTGCTCGCGCTTTGCTGCGGAATCCAGAAATTCTGATTTTGGATGAAGCAACAAGTGCTCTCGATACTGTGTCGGAAAAGTTGATTCAAGAGTCTATAGAAAAGCTTTCTGTAGGACGAACGGTGATTGTGATTGCTCACCGCTTATCGACAATAGTCCGGGCAGATAAAGTTGTTGTACTAGAACAGGGACAGGTTGTAGAACAGGGCGGATATCAAGAGTTGCTTGAACAAAAAGGTAAGCTTTGGAAATATCACCAAATGCAGCATCAACTAAATTAACGATTAATAGCAATATCTAATAAAGCCCAAACCTAAACGAAACTATGAAAAGTATGGCTTGAGAAAATTACCTTAGATAGTGAGTCCTATGAAAGTTATTTTCACATGCAATACTCAATGAGATATTGGTATAGCAGTCCTGTTTCATTTGTGAAAATAAAGTACACTTGTACATCCTTCTTTCCTGTTAAGCGTTGCCTGCCTCAACGAGTAATTTCACAACTCCTACAGGGATTGCTATAGAAGGTGGCGTCAATGGATTTATAGTACCACCTAGAGACGAAACAGCTATTGCTGAAAAATTATATTTTTTAGCTGTTAACGAATCGATGCACTAAGCAAAAAATGGGTAAAGCAGCTAAAAAGATTGCAAGAACGAATAGTCAGCTACTCTAGAAACAGCCACTAGAACAAATATGGAGAAATTAAGAGTTAGCAAAAAAATTATCAATTATTTGTGGTTAAAAATAAACATGTGCGAATTTAAAACTAAAATGGAGGAGCAATGCCCGACCTAATAACAGATGCACAAGAGGGAGCAGAAAAATTGAACCAACCTGAGTATGATGATAATTTGATATATCACTGCTCTAGTTTCAGAGTTCATGGAAACGGAGGGGCAGAAACTTATTTAACTTCTCTGATTCAATCTCCCCAATCTGGTGTGAGTGACTTTGTTATTAAATCTCTCAAAGAACTTAACCAGAGTCGGTTTAAATTGCTGCACATTCACAGTCCAGATTTACTAGAGCAAGTCAAAGGAGAATGTCCCACTGTCTTCACCGTTCACAATCACTCATTGTACTGTGCTAGTGGTACAAAATATTTAGCAGCACAAGATGTCATTTGCGATCGCAATTTCTCTTATTTAGGATGCCTCTGGGGCAAGATAATAGATGGCTGTGGAAGCCGCAAACCCGCAAGAGTGATTCAGGAATTACAAAGTACTCATCACCTCAACAATTTTATCAGAAATCTGAAAGTTACTTTTCTGGCAAATAGCGACTATGTTCGCAAACAGTTGATTAAAAATGGCTTACCACCTCAACAAACTGTAACACTACGCTGTGGGATCTCCGTACCGCAAATAGCGACTGCGCCTCTAAGTTTAGAAACATACAAAATAGGGCGGATTTTATTTGTAGGGCGAATAGTTCCTGATAAAGGACTAGAATGGCTGCTCAAAACCTTAGTACACACAGATTCGCAAATTCATCTTGATATTGCAGGTGAAGGTTGGGAACGACCACGGTTGGAAAAGTTAGCTCAAAAACTAGGGTTAAACAACCGTATCACTTGGCATGGCTGGTGTGATAGTAACAAATTAAATCAACTTTACGAACAGTGTTTTGCTGTTATCTTCCCCAGTGTTTGGCCTGAACCAGCTGGTCTTGTCACTCTGGAAGCTTATGCTCATTACCGACCTGTCATTGCCAGCGCAGTCGGAGGTATTCCAGAATATTTACAAGATGGAGAAACAGGTGTTCTTGTACCAGCTAATAATATTAAGATGCTGGCACAAGCGATAACTCATTTATCTTCTGATTATCAGAAATGCCGACAGATGGGCGAACAAGGTCATGCTTTGCTCATGCAAGAATTTACAATGGATGTCCACGTCAAATATTTACAGAAAATTTATGAAAACACAATATCAGAGTTTGTCAGTCAAAAAAATTAATTAGATAATATATGAAAGCTAAATAGGCTGCCTTAATGCAAAATCAAGATATAAAGTACTAATTTTATAGTAACATGGAAGGATTTTTAGAAAATGTTACAGGTGAATAGCTCCCAAGAGCCTTTAGTAAGCGTTATTATTCCAACTTATGATAGACCAAAGTATCTCATCCAAGCAATAGAGAGCGCGGTTAAACAAACATATCGAAATCTTGAAATTATTGTTTCAGATAATTGCAGTCCAGAAAGCCCCAAATCATTAGTTGAATCTTTCGGTGACTCACGCATCCGATTTTTCAGACAACCAGACAATGTTGGTATGTTTGCCAATCAGATGAATGCCTTCAAGATGGCGCAAGGCAAATACGTTGCCAGTCTGCATGATGATGATATGTGGAATAAGGACTTTCTGGAAAAACTGGTTCCAGCCTTGGAAGAAAACCCAGATGTGATCCTTGCTTTCTGTGACCAATATATCATAGATGCACAGGGCAGAATTGATGATATTGGTACTGAGGAAAATTCCAAAGCATACAAACGAACTATTTTAAAAAAAGGAGTTCATCAACCTTTTTTTGAAATTGCAGTCATAGATAAGTCTGTACCAACAGCCGGAGCTTGTGTGATTCGCAAAGAATTTGTTGACTGGGATAAGATTCCACAGGAAGTAGGCGGTATGTGGGATTTATATTTATCATATTTATGTTCTCGTTCGGACCATGGAGCATACTATTATCCAGAAAAATTGACACGGTATCGCGCCCATGAACAAACAGATACAACTCTCAGTGGTAGTGTGGATGCTCAGGCAAAAATTCGCAAAGGAACAGCAGAAATATTTTGCTACGAGCAATTTATGAAAGATGAAATACTCAAGAAATACAAACTGTATTTTAAGCAAAAATGGTTAGAATCTCATACAACTTTAGCTATAGGTTTGCTGCGCTCTGAAGAGACAACCCAAGCACGTCCTTATCTTTGGCGGGCGCTTTCTGAACAAAAGTTTAATTTAAGAACTATAGCAGCATTGACTTTGAGTTTCATTCCACGACCAATAGCAAATCAATTTAAAAGCCTCAAGGCAACTAAAAATAGAATTTTTAAGTCAGAAATATTAAGTCAAAAATGAACAGAGAAGGAAGGTGGTGTGTGAAACTATGTATTGTGACTCACAAACTAAAAAAGGGTGATGGACAGGGACGAGTAAATTATGAGGTTGCAAAAGAAGCCATTCGTCGGGGTCATCACCTGACCTTATTGGCAAGTGAAATAGCACCAGAATTACAACAAAGTAGCCAAGTCAACTGGATTCCTATTTCAGTCAACGGGTTGCCAACTGAATTTATTCGTAATTTCATATTCTCTCAAAAAAGTGCAGATTGGTTGCGCAAACACCGCCCCCAAGTCGATTTGGTGAAAGTGAACGGAGCTATAACATCATCAGCATCTGATGTGAATGCTGTACACTTTGTCCACAGTTCTTGGCTGCGATCGCCTGTACATATTTCCCGTCTCCGCCAAGATTTGTACGGTTTGTACCAAAAGCTGTATACAGCATTCAATGCCCGTTGGGAAAAACAGGCTTTCCAAAAAGCAAAGATTGTGGTGGCGGTATCCGAAAAAGTAGCCCAAGAATTGGAAAGTATTGGTGTACCTCGTTCTCGAATTCGGGTGATTGTCAATGGAGTCGATTTAGAAGAGTTTTCTCCTGGTACGGTATCTCGTCAAACACTCGGTTTGCCGGAAAACGTCACTTTAGCGCTGTTTGCAGGGGACATTCGCACACCCAGGAAAAACTTAGATACTGTACTGCGTGCCTTGGTGAAAGTACCAAATTTACATCTTGCAGTTGTGGGAAGTCCTGAAGGTAGCCCCTTCCCAGAAATGGCAGAATCCTTAGGGTTGAATGAACGAGTGCATTTTTTGGGATATCGGCGTGATATACCCCAGATAATGCGTGCTGTAGATTTATTCGTGTTTCCTTCGCGTTACGAAGCATGTACCCTAGTTTTATTAGAAGCCCTCGCTTGTGGACTTCCCGTTATTACCGCAACGGCAACAGGAGGTGCAGAATTAGTCACACCAGAATGCGGGGTTGTCTTGTCTGACTCCGACGACGTTGAGGCTTTGGCAGAGGTATTGTTGTCTTTGGTGGGCGATACGCCTTCTGGCGTCTGCGCGGAGCGCAATCGCAACAGAATGCAGCAGATGGGTCAAGCTGCACGCACTGTCGCAGAACAGCACAGCTGGGCTACTATGGCAAAAACTTATGTGGATCTGTTTGAGGAGTTAAGCAAGAATGAGGAACACGGTTCTCATACCGACTTATCGCCGTCCTCAAGACCTATTACGCTGCCTTCAGGCGTTAGTTGAGCAAACTAAACCACCTTTTCAGGTGATAGTGGTTGTACGGGATATAGATACTGATACTTGGCAATTTCTAGAAGGATTCAAAGAAACTACACTGCCACTGGATATTGTAAAAGTTACAGTTGGGGGAGTGGTCGCAGCTCTTAATGCCGGACTGGAAGCGGTTAAAGGAGATACGGTTTCAATTACTGATGATGATGCAGCACCTCGCCCTGATTGGTTAGAACGCATCAGTGCTCATTTCACCTCAGACAGTCGCATCGGTGGAGTCGGCGGACGCGATTGGATACACGAAGGTGAAAAGCTGTTAGATGACTCGTGCGAAGTCGTAGGTCAACTACAGTGGTTTGGGCGAGTCATTGGTAATCATCACTTGGGAATGGGAGAACCCCGCGAAGTCGATGTCCTCAAGGGTGTTAACATGAGTTTTCGTACCAGCGCGATCGCCGGATTGCGCTTTGATCAGCGGATGCGAGGTACGGGAGCACAGGTACACTTTGAAATGGCATTTACCCTAGCCTTAAAGCGGGCGGGTTGGAAGATGATTTATGATCCCGCTGTAGCCGTTGACCATTATCCAGCACAACGTTTTGATGAAGACCAGCGCAATAGTTTTAATGAAATAGCTTGGATAAATCTAGTTCATAATGAAACGCTTGTGTTACTTGAGCATCTGCCACCTACACGCCGTGCAGTGTTTTTACTTTGGGCTATATTAGTGGGAACACGAGATAGTTTGGGTTTTGTCCAATGGCTTAGGCTTTTGCCGAAGGGCGGCAAACTGGCAGCGCAAAAATGGCTAGCTTCCATTCGTGGACGTTGGCAGGGATGGCAAACCTGGCAAAAGCACCACAGTTTTTTAATAAATAACTAACTGTTGTAGTAGATAGCTAAAAAACCTTATTCTCGTGAACAGCACTGCCTAATCATGACCTTAGAAATAGGGCATAGCTTACTCTACGAAATCTTTAACTTGGAGAAACCAAGTGAATTCTAAACAGCCACATTTTCATCCTTTATTTAAACAGCATTATTTCCCTGACGAGCGTTCATTCGTGAGCTGGATAGTCATTTCCGGCTTCGTGTTGCTGAATGTCGCCTTTTATTTTGCGGGTGCAGCCAAGCTCCGCCTGATATTCCCCGTATCATCTTTTGTTGTAGCTATATTCTTATACTTACGGCATCCCATTCTCTACTTGGGCTTTACCTGGTGGATGTGGTTTCTATCAGCATTGATTGCTCGCTTGGTTGATTTTCGTGCTGGTTGGGATCCAACACGTCAGATCCTCATAGCGCCCTATTTAGTCACATTTGTAACATTAGCGACGACCTTAAAATACCTTCCCAGTGCTTCTCGTCAAGGAGGTTTACCTTTTGTTTTTGCTCTTGTAGGTGTGTTTTATGGCTTTCTTGTAGGACTCGTTTACAACTCACCGATCGCCATAGCACGAAGTCTTCTAGATTGGTTATCTCCTGTGATTTTTGGATTCCATTTATTCATGTGCTGGCGCGATTATCCCAGCTATCGTCAGAACCTTCAACGCACATTCTTTTGGTGCGTGTTTCTGACAGGAATATACGGTGTGTATCAATTCGCGGTAGCACCTGAGTGGGACAAATACTGGCTCATACAATCAAAAATGAATACCAGTTCTGGAAACCCAGCACCCTTCCAGATGCGAGTGTGGAGCACAATGCACTCAGTCGGTCCCTATGCAGCTGTGATGCAAGCAGGGTTGTTGTTATTGTTTAGTGGTAGCTCGTCAGGACCTTTAAACTTTCCCGCTTCTGCATTCGGCTACTTATCATTCCTACTAACTCAGGCACGTACTAACTGGGGGGGGTGGTTAATGGGGCTGGTTATGATTTTTGGTTCTGTCAAAGCGCAAACTCAAATGCGGTTGATTGCTATCATTTTGGCAATGGGATTGTGTGTCGTCCCATTAGCAACCATAGAACCATTTTCTAGTGTTGTTGGCAGTCGTTTTAATAGTTTTTCTAATCTTGAAAACGATGGTAGCTTGAAAGATAGATCCGGGAGCTATGACAGAAACCTGAGTGTTGCCTTGTCTAATGTCTTCGGCAATGGATTTGGAAATACCTGGAAACTTAATGAAAAAACAGGTCAACTAGAAGTATTTGTTATTGATAGTGGCGTTTTAGATATGTTCTTCACGCTGGGCTGGTTGGGAGCCATTCCTTATATCAGTGGACTTATAATGGTTATCACTACTGTATTTAAATATACTGAATCTCGTTTCGATAGTTTTGTCAGTGCTTCTCGTGCAATTGGTGTAAGTGCCTGTGCTCAGCTTGTTATTGGTAGCGGAATGCTAAGTGTGGCAGGCATGATTCTTTGGGGATTTTTTGGTATTAGCATGGCAGCACATAAATACTATCAGCATCAAGAAATAAGTGCATCCAGGTATCAGCAGCATCCAGAAATAATTGTATCTCAACAAAGGTCTACGATATGAAAGTAATTATAATTATGCCCCTAGCAGAACAACGTGGGGGTGGTGAAATGATGCTTTGGGATTTGATGCAGCAAGGACGCAACGCAGGAGTCGAATGGCTGGTCATATTCCTTGAAGATGGTCCGATGGTTGAGCAGTTTCAGAAATTGGGTATTGATGCACGAGTTATGCGGGGTGGTCGCGTGCGCGAAGTACATCGTTGGCTGACAAGTGCGATCGCCATAGCTTCCATTGCTCGACGCGAACGTGCAAATGTCATCATCAGTTGGATGTGGTTATCCCACCTTACTGGAGGACTAGCAGCGTTTTTGGCGGGCATACCTGCACTGTGGTATCAACTGGAACTTGCAAATAATAAAGACTTCCTCAAACGTTTAGTTAATCTCGTCCCAGCTCGTGGTGTCCTCACACTCAGCAAAGAAATTCAAGAAACCCAATCCCAAATTATACCAAAGCGACCTGTTTACTTAGTCACCCCTGGCGTAGCACTAGACCGCTTTAATCCTTCTGATTTGCCTTCTCCTAGTGAAGCACGTTCCAAGCTAGGTTTACCATTACATGGTCCTTTAATTGGCATTGTTGGACGAATGCAGCGTTGGAAGGGAATACACGTTCTTGTCGAGGCAATGCCTAAAGTGTTGCAGAAGTATCCCAACGCCCATTGTGTCGTCGTTGGGGGTAAGCATGATTTGGAGCCGGATTATGAGGACTTTTTGCACGAGAAAATAGCAACTTTGGCTCTTGAGGAGAAGGTACTCCTGGCTGGACTACAGCGCAACATTCCAGAGTGGGTGCAAGCAATGGATGTTTTTGTTCATGCTTCAGATAACGAGCCGTTTGGTATTGTGATTATTGAGGCGATGGCATTAGGTAAACCGGTTATTGCTGGCAATGCTGGGGGACCAACAGAAATCATCACAAACGGGGTAAACGGGTTGCTCACACCCTATGGAGATCCAAACGCACTGGCAGATGCAATTCTTCGGTACCTTAACGACCAAGAATTTGCTTGCACTGCTGCACAAGCAGCACGGCAACGCGCCCTTGATTTCTCCACGCAGCATTACGCTCAAAACTTTATTAATACCCTCCGTTCTGCTGTATGAAAGCAGGGAGTACCCGAGCAAGGAGGGAGGATTTTACAATTTTCGCACAGATGTTCCAAACAATAACTAATTAAATGGACTTGATGTAATTCTCCATAAACATGGGCTTAATATTTTGCAATGTTCTTGGCTGGAAAGCTTATTGGGCACAACTATAATTATTGTCAACTATTAAGCTCAAGTTTACGGAGAATTGATGTTAGACTGAATCATTATCAATGTCAACAACTTGATATCAAACTACACTCATTGCACTATAGTTGGTTAATAATTCACGATATGTAGCCAGTGTTTCCTCATTAACTCGCGCAGCACTAAACCGTTCTAAGTTTAATTTTGCTTGGCATTTCCACTGGTCTAATTCACAAGGATTATTGAGTAATTTCGTCAAAGTCTGTGCCAATGCATGACTATCTTTAGGTGGCACCAGAAGACCAGCCTCTGCATTATCTAATGTCTCAGGAATACCGTCTACATCACTGGCAACAATGGCGCACCCTGCTTCCCGCGCTTCTGTCAAAACTAAACCGAAAGATTCGCAGTATGAAGCAAGCACGAAAATGTCACTTGCCAGCATATACCGTTGCGGCTCTGGCTGGAAACCTTCAAAATGAATGCGATCACCAACAGGTGTACTTTGCGCCTTTGCTTCAAATATTGCGCGATCTGGGCCATCTCCTACCAAATACAGATGAGCATCAGGAAATTCAGTAGCAATTTCTACAAATGCATCAATTAACTCACCAATTCCTTTGCGTTTATACATCCCTGCCACAGTGGTAATAGCAGGACGGTGTAACGGTAAGGCTTGGTATTCTGTAATGTTGGGATGCCGAGGACTACCCAATGTGCCGTTGGACACTACTCTTAATTTGTGCTTCGGTATACCACGCTTTACCATTGAATCCGCTACTGCACTACTGACAGCAATGACACGATCAGCTAATCCCATCAGTATTGCGCTTCGCTGAAACTCATTATGTACTGTGGACACTAAACCATAGGAGGATATTTTAAAAAGTGCACCGAGCACAACTCCTGTCATCATATGGGCATGGACGATATTTGGTTGAAACGCTTGTATAATATCCCAGTAAAGCCATGCTGCTTTCGCAAGATTGAGCGGCGTCCTCGACTGATTTAGTTGAAAGTGCTTAACATTATAACGTTCCAGTAATGTTTCATATTCTCCTCCAGCAGATGCCACAGCGACATCGTAACCAAGTTTGGCTTGCAAACAGGCTAAGTCTATGGCAACATTAACGATACCGTTGCCTATTCTTTGGACGTGGTTTGTAATATGTAGTATACGCATTTCTGCCATCTCCACAGTGGTTGCTTGTTATACATAATTCCCTGCTATTTAGAATTATATAAAATTAACATTATGTAAACACGTAGACTCAACGTAATTTATACTACCTTACATCAGGTTTAAAAAAAATTTCATAAGACCCCAAAAATCGTTTGACAAAGCCACGAGGTAAGCCTTCAAGTTGAGAACAGTAAGAGGCGATCGCCCTGTTTTTTTTGTCTTGAACTGATTCTATTGAAAGTCGGTAAGCAACCGCGATATCTTGCACCTTAAGCATAATAAATAGGGGTGCTCTCCAGAGTAACCAGATAGGATATTGTAGGAGTTCTACTTTGATTCCTACTTGAGCAATTGCTTCTTTAACAAGTTCATATGTCGCCTCATGATCTTTATGACAATCTTTTCTATGAGGAACATAAATTTCTTCTGGTTGAGAACATTTTATCAGTTCAGCTAACTGCTGAATTGTTTCTTCCCGTTGCTCTTTTTGTAAATCTTGCAAAGTCCCATCTGGCTTTTCCAAAAAGTGAATTTTTGAGGTCTCTACTCCCAAAATTTCTAAAGCTTTTATCGCCTCTTCCTTGCGAATTTGGATAATTTTTTCTTTGATTTGAGAATCAGGACCATGGGAACCCTGTCCATCGGTTAGAAAAGCCACAGTTACTGGTATCCCATGTTCTCGTTTCAGGGCTATCATACCTCCACAACCGAAGGTTTCATCATCTTGATGAGGAGAAAACACCATCGCGGATTTGTTATTAAACGCTGTAGGCTCACTTCCTCTTAGTAAAATCCACCTAAACAGTATTTGAGAGTGAATATCTTGCAGTAGATAAAGCAAGTTATTTGGAATTAATTTTTGTACGACTTTAAGAATCTGTTTTATCTTCATAACAAAATATAGAATTGCTTGATTTTTATTGATTGTTCAAACATGCTTTGTTGCTATTATCTCTTATGTTTGACTTTTCTTATTCAAGATATTTTCATTTTTGATGAAAACAGTATAAAATTTTGCAAAATATTGTTAAATTAGATACAAAAACAGAATTTTCTGACTACTAAATACGCTCAATTTTAAGCAGAACATTTTTTGCCATGCAACTATAGTCTCATGACTTAACGTTAAAAAAATACAAGGAAAGAAAAAACAGGCTTTGCCTGTGATAATTGCTTCGTTATTCATTCCCAAACTAAGTTTGGGAAGAAGTGTAAAAAACTATCATAAACTTATCGCGGTAACTGATACATAATTACCTTTCCTTTCCAATCTTCCTCAACAAACACCAGATACTCTCCATTGGATCGGCGAAAAGCACGGATACCATAAGGTATGTCAATCCAGCCACTTTCACCAGCTACTTCTGGGCCTGGTTTGAACTTTTGTACTTGTTCTCCTGTCGCTGCTTTGTAAACGTATACCTCTGATGTTCTCCCTGTTACAGCAAATACATAATCTCCGGCGACACTCATCGCTTCTGTCATCACTTCACGCTTTCCAGTTGTGTCATAAGGAATCACAGTTCGCCATCGGGGAGTGCGGTTTCCTTTATTCCAGTTGTCATAACGTATAATTTCAGAGCCAACGACTCCAGAATCATCTCCAATCGGAGGGTGCTCTTTAGTAAAGCCTGATACATACATGGTGTCTGTATTGGGAAAATACTCAATCCGTCGCAAATCTGTAATTGGACTGGGAGTTTTGTCCTTTTTCATGGAACTGTAAGAGTAGATTGGGTTACCCTTTTTATCTAGCCCTTGTAAAGGATAATGCCGGATACCTTCTTGAGTTCGCAAAGTTCTCCATAAGTCACCTTTGCTATCTACCCACGATCCCCCACCATAGGGATAATCTTTATCTCTAATATCATATTCACCCTGATCAAAAGCACCATTGCCGTTGCTATCCCGCCAAATCCAATCTTTTTCTTGCTGCGGTTGATTGGGTGGCCAACTGTTAACTGGTTTACCATCTTTTACGGCTGTACCAAAAAACATTGCAGATGGGATCGCAATTTTACCGTCTGTGGTTGGATTGAAACGATAAATTTGCATAAAGCTGTCATACATATCTATGAGATACATAAAGGGTTTCCCCTGGATGCGGCGGAAGAAAACTGAAGTCGGCGATGTATGGAGCCGTGGATCTTGGGGGTACTTAAAAGGATTTAAGGTGTAAGCCTTGTAACTCCATTGCTTACCGGATGGTTTTTTATAGTCCATCTGGAAGTATTCATGCTTGGTGTATACCTCTACACCATCACTTTGAGGGTCTGTATCTGCATTATCCACAAAGTGCAAACCCAGTAACCGCCATTGTAACTTTCCTGACGGCGAAAATTTTCTTAAGTCGGTTCCTGAATTATTGAAACCATTACTATTTACGTAGATATTACCTGTTGCATCTGTACCCACCCCACTAATCCCGTAAAATTTTACATTTGCAACCTCACCAGGAACACCAGCATAAACGCCCCCCTCGACTCCGAAAGTTCCTACTTTTGCTGGCTTACCTGTAATTTTATAAATCAATATTTGCTGACGAGGTCCATTTTCTGCTACCAAAAGTCTGCCTTGATTGTCGAGTGCGATCGCACTTGGATCAGCAACATCAGCAATAACCTCAGGCAAACGCTTTCCTTTGCTTGAATAATGTAAAATCTGAGCAGGAGTACTGCCATTCTTGCTTTGTATAATCCACAGATTTCCCTGCTTATCAACTGTCATCTGTTTTGGACTAGCAACAGAAAAATTGCGGACTTCCGTCATTGTGTCAGTGTTGTAAACACTAATGCGGTTTGCCTCAGCAATACCGACATATAACTCTTTCCCTACAATTGCTAATCCTGTCACTGGGCTTTTTGTACTGACAATCACCATACTCTTATCATAGCCACGCCCTCCAGCAAAACCCGCAGGCTTTCCAGACAAAGTATAGCGTCTGACACAGTACCAAGCTGTTTTTTCTGGTGGGTAATCTTCTGATGTCTTGCCCATTGATCCCTGCACCATAGCAAGGTAAATATATTTATCATTAATTGTTATGGCTTTGCCGCCTACACGACTTTGACCATGAAGCTGAAAGTCAGGACCTATAACATCACCATCCTTATATATTCCTGCTTCTCTTGCAGCTTCGTCCCAAGTGCTATTAGTGTAAACCGTGCCATCAGAACCGACATACATTCCCTCTACATAATTTTGCACCCATTTCTTACCACCACCATAGGTATTACCTATCCAAGATGTTGTGTAGGGTTTTGTGGCAGGTATAACTGCGGTTGTAAAGTATAATGTAATACTAAATGCAGTTATGAGACATAGAAAAAACTTGAAAAATTGTTTCAATTGCAAATAACTACTATTTCGTTGCCTACGATATAGTCCACCCAGATGTGAAATGAATTGATTTTTCATAAAGTAACAAAATGCTTGATGACTTCTCAAATATCATTTAGTATCGTTTTACAATGAAGCTGCGTAGAATAGAAAATCATTGCATCATAATTACCTTTACAGCGGTTTTCTGTCATTATCTATATTTAAGAGTGTTCCACGTATGGTTTTACAAAAACTTTATCAGAATCACACTATTTTTTTAATTTTCAACTTGTTTAGGGACAATACATGTTTTCAATTAGACTTGGAATATCCACAAAAAATATTAAGTAAAAAACAAGACGTATAATATTCAACTGTTTATCTCCCTAAACAAGTATGGATGATTAAGTAGCTATCATCAACTACCTACACTCCTGATGATGAAAAATTTTCTCCTCTCTCCCTGCTCCCTTGCTTTTTCAAGTCAGTCATTCATGGGCGATCGCGCCCACAAGCAAGCATGAAAATCTATTTTCATGCTTGCTAATCACGGGAAAATCTCACGAACCTTACATGAAAATATATTTCCCCTACACCCCTATACCCTTATACCCTTACACCCCTTTTTCAAACTAGGTGGGCAGGAAAATTTATCCTTAAGACAAGGCAGAGGGAAAAAGGTAGCTATGCTAAAGCGAAGGGAGTTTTAGCCAATTTGACTTTTAGTTACATGCTTGGTGTTTATTTGCGCCTTTCTAGTTACTCATTCATAATTGAGGCAAACTTCAACCATCTGTCACACTTAAAAGTCAATGGTGTCAAGAAGTTTTTCAAGGCAACCTAAATAGCAGGGATTTTCCTGATGCTATTTCAAAAAAACGTTTATTATCGTTAATCCTAGAACTTATAAACTTTTATTGCAAGATGGATACTTAGTAATGAAAACTTGGAATCAAGAACGAACTTCGTCCCCGACGCTCAAATTTACCTTCATCAGCCAAGACTAACGCTACTCATTAATGCACACTGCCTTCTGTTGAGTTTCATCTTCAGTGCGATAAGCCCGCTTGCTGACTTCTTATGCGTATCGCCAATGCTAAGGCTCCGCGCATGAGCATCTCCTGTTGTTTTCACCTTAAGTTTATCCTTATTTGTTAGGATTCACTATACTAACTTAAATTCTACGTTATAACCCAACAATCGTATGAACTGTTTTGCTCTATAAAGAGATGAGAGAAATGAAATAAATTTCTATTAATTATGTAAAATTCGGATTCTATATCCACCAAGAGAATATATTTATTGTCAGCATGAGTCAGCATACTGAATGAACCCAAAAAAAGGCATTAGTCACGAAAACAGTACCAGATCTAAGCACAGCACTTAAGCGGCGTATGCTGGGGGATTTGCCCCGTCAATAACGCCTATGCCTGCCTTCGTCTGACGACGAACAGTGCTCAGACGTAGATCGACGCTTACCCAAGCGATGGAATTAATACTGTCGGTAGTTGACAACTGAAAAATGTTAAGTAACAAGTAGACACACGCACAACCCGTACTTGGAGAAACATAAGTGGAAGATAATACAAAAAATGCTTTAGAATCTAAGTCTATTCTGTGCATAGGACTAGGCTGGTTTCCTAAAACCCCAGGGGGATTGGAACGATATATCTATGAACTGACTCACAAACTAGCAGCAAATCAAGACAAAGTTGAATTATGTGGAGTAGGTTTACCAGAAGCTGAACCAAACTTGCCGATAAAATTGACTAATTTGGCCTCACCAAGTAGTCCTATTTGGAAACGATTGTGGTGTATTCGCAATAATTTTCAGAAAACAAGAACTGAAAAACCAGATGTCATTAACTTACATTTTGCACTATATAGTTTCCCGATTTTGGATCTTTTGCCAAAAGGTGTGCCTGTTACCTTTAACTTTCATGGTCCTTGGGCTTTTGAGAGTCAAGAAGAAGTGGAACAGAGGAAACTAAGTATTCTTATCAAAGCTAAGTTGATAGAACAAAGAACATATAACCACTGCGATCGCTTTATTGTTCTTAGCAAAGCATTCGGGAATATATTACACAAAGAGTATCACGTTCCTTGGAACAAAATTCATGTCATCCCTGGGGGAGTTGATATTACTCAGTTTCAACCTAATTTATCACCTCAAGAGGCTCGATCAAAACTAGACTGGCCGCAAGATCGCCCAATTTTATTCACCGCCCGCCGCTTGGTGAATCGAGTAGGGCTTGATAAATTGTTGGAAGCCTTGGCTATTATTAAGCCGAGGATTTCAGATGTTATGCTGGCGATCGCAGGACGTGGACCACTACAAGCAACACTACAACAGCAGGCTACTGAATTAGGATTGAGCAATCATGTGAAATTTTTAGGGTTCATGCCTGACGAACTCTTACCTGTTGCTTACCAAGCAGCTGACTTGAGCATCATGCCCAGTCAGTCTTTTGAAGGATTTGGATTGGCAGTAGTAGAATCTTTAGCCTGCGGTACTCCTGTTGTGTGTACTCCGGTTGGAGGAATGCCAGAAATTTTAGAACCATTTTCACCAGATTTCATTACGTCTTCCACAGAAGTTGCAGCCATTGCAGAAAGATTAGAACAGGTGCTATTGGGAAAAGTGCCAACACCTTCACGACAAGCTTGTCGTCAGTACGCTGTCACAAACTTCAACTGGGATAAGATAGCTCAAGATGTACGGCAAGTTCTATTGGCTTAGCTGTAACACAATAAGAAGAAAAAACTAAAATCTCTTGAGGCTGCTTTGGCAACTTTTTCCTTTGCAGTCGTACCATATACAAAACCTCGTGCAAAAATCAATTTGAAGAAAATTAAACCACAGATAAACCTTGCGCTTTGTGAGGTGTAGCCATGAGCAAAGCGCGTTTGGTAAGCTTGGGCAGCAGATACACACAGATAAATTATCTGTGTTAATCTGTGGTTCTAAAGATCCATTAATCATACTTCTGCAAGAACAAGAAGTTTACTCTTAATGGCTGCTACTCACTGAAATTATTAAAGATGATATGAAAATTCTCTTCCTAGATCAAAGTGGTAAACCAGGTGGGGCTGAACTGTGTTTAATAGATATCGCCAAACCTTATAAAGATAACTCTTTAGTGGGATTATTTGCTGATGGTTCTTTTAGAAATTTACTAGAACAAAATCACATTTCGGTTCAAGTTCTCACAAATCAGGTTATACAAGTTCGTAAAGAAAGCAGTTTAGCGCAAGGATTAGGCAGTCTGGCTCAAATTCTGCCTCTGATTTCTAAAGTTGTGCAAAAAGCCAAAGAATTTGATTTAATTTACGCGAATACGCAAAAAGCCTTAGTTGTTGGCGCACTAGCAAGTTTTTTCAGCCGTCGTCCTTTGGTCTATCATTTGCATGATATTCTTTCCCCAGAGCACTTTAGCCAAACCAACCGTCGCATTGCTGTAACTTGCGCCAATCGTTTTGCATCACTCGTCATTGCCAATTCTCAAGCAAGTCAAGCAGGCTTCGTTGCAGCAGGAGGACGCTCAGATATCACTGAAGTGGTTTACAATGGCTTTGACCCAAAAAATTATCAAACCCACGAGTCCGATGTCAGTCAAATTAGACAACAACTGGGGTTAGATGGACAATTTGTTGTCGGACACTTTAGCCGTCTCGCACCTTGGAAAGGACAGCATATATTAATAGAAGCACTCGCACAATGTCCTGTTGATGTCACAGCAATCTTAGTCGGTGATGCACTGTTTGGAGAACAAGAATATGTCCAGCACTTACACCAACAGGTGACAGCGCTGGGACTAGAAAACCGAGTCAAATTTTTAGGATTTCGTTCAGATGTTCCCCTGCTGATGGCGGCTTGTGACTTAGTTGCACATACCTCAACCGCCCCAGAGCCGTTTGGTAGAGTGATTGTAGAGGCTATGCTCTGTGGAAAACCTATTGTGGCTGCAAAAGCTGGCGGTGCAGTAGAATTAGTAGAGCACGGTGTCAATGGTTTCTCAGTCACACCAGGAAAGCCTGATGAATTAGCACAAGTGATAACCACCTGTCTAAAACAACCACAGAAGATTGCGACGATCGCTCATCATGCACAAACTACAGCCAGCCAGCGTTTTGATGTCACAGCCATTAATCAGCAAATTGCCGTGCTGCTGGATAAGTTATGATCCAGATAAACCTGACAGAGCAGCTTCAAAGCACGCAACTATAAACCCACTAATTCATGCGATTCAAAATCTGTGAGTTGTTGAGCTATTGTGAGTCTTGCTTGCAGTTTCGCTACGCTAAACAGGTTGCGCAGATATTCTAAATGGGCAACAGCATTTGCCTTTTCGGTAGTTAATTGTATTAGGGTGTCCATCGCCTTTTGGTATTCTTGATTCACAAGTAACACTTCAAAACGACGAGATTTGCGTTGAGCATCATTTTTCAAATCCATATCAAAGGCGGCGGCGCGATCGGCATTACCTTCAAACCGATTAATTTGCAGCTGAACTGCCATTAATTGAGAGTCTACTTTATTTACTCTTTGGGCAGCTTGAGCGATGTCTTCGACAAGGGCTGTGCCCAACGCCGCTGGATAATGATTCAGTTGGTTTGTTAACATAGATGAATTGTGTTTACGCAATTTTACATACAAAATAGCAAAGACATGGTAATGAGTAGCTACGGTAAACGGGAAAGGTGAGGGAGTATTTTCTCCCCCGATCTCCCTTTATGCTGCTTCCCTCAGTTGAGGCGCTTGGATAGTCACCTCCCCAATATTTAAGGAAAGCTGTTCAGCGTGAGGTACTGCAGCTTGCTCTAATACTTGAACTTCAATATTTACACTGACTAAATAACTGCCTGTATCAGCACCAACCGCTTCGGCGACTAACTTGGCAATATCTGGGCGTTTAGCAGTCAATGGGTCACGTAAAATACACCGATCCCATTCATGCTTAGCAGTCGGATTAAGGCTGAGAATATAGTGCTTGATCATAGGACAAACCGTCGAACCCATCTCATAAGGCTGTCACACACCCGTTTTGTACTTTACTGGGCTTTGTGAACGCTATCTTAATTATAGTATATTTGTACTAAAAAAGCGAGTGAGATGGGCTTGGTTATTAGTGATTGCACTACTAACCACTAACAACACATCCTATAGTTTGTTACGGAAGAAAAATGGAAATTCCGGCTTGGTCAAAGGCGATTTTAAGGCGACGGCGATACTCTCTTGCTACACTCCATTGCTTGAGGGGTTGTGTTTTAATCCATACACGAATCAAGAAACCTTTCTCAGCAACAGCAAAATTATCTATTCCCAAAACTTGAGGTGTTTCCAGAATTTGATGATCCCATAGCGGATCTTCATCCATTTCCACACCAACTTTTTGAATTAATTTTATCGCCTGGTCAACATCGGTTTGGTATGCAACTGGGATAGTTAAATCGGCTCTTGACCAGCGACTGGAAAGATTGGCAACTACTTTGATTTCACTGTTAGGAATCGTAATTAAGCGCCCTTCTCCATCGCGTACTTGGGTCATCCGCAGATTCAAGTTTTCGACCAACCCACTGAAAGTTCCAACTGTAATATAATCACCTAAGGCGTACTGGTCTTCTAGAATAATCAAAAAGCCGTTGATCGCATCTTTTATCAGACTTTGGGATGCCAGGGACACTGCAACACCAACTAGACTTGCACCTGCCAGCAAAGGAACTAGTTCTACACCCAAAAATCCCAAACCTATGAGAGTACCAACTACTATACAGGTAATGGTGGCGATACTTTTGCTAACGCCAGAAATAGTAGAAACTCGCAATTGTATACGTTCGGGAGCTTCCGGAGTCAATAAGACAGCACTATTGACTAAAGCAGAACTGAAGCGGTCAATCAAGGCATAGCTCAGACGTATTACCACATAAGTTCCCAGAGCGACAACACCCACTTTCAAAGGAATTTGCGCCCCAAAGATAATCGATTGCTGAAGCGCTCGTGTGTAGGGAAATAAACCCAGTATATAAAGACTTCCACCCCCCCAAATCGTTGCTTGGGCTAGCTGATACAGCCGCCTCTTGACCTCTGTAATATGTTTCTGTTCTTGTTGATTTAGCTGTATCGTAATCGGTCTAGTTGCTGCTGAAGCCGTGGTAACAGGCTCTGCCTTATATTTTTTGCGACGGTGTTGGTAAGAATAAACCCCCCAACTGAGAACAATCATCGCCACTCCAGCAGCTGCAGCAATTTGACCTTGTTGAATTAAAAACTTACTTTGTCGCTCCTGCTTTGCGCGTTTCAAACCTTCTTTCAACTTTTCAACGATTTGCTTTGCAACTGTATCGACAGTATCCTGTTGTTGCAAACTGGCATCGTAGTCATTGACGGTCATCAGATATTGACCATTAAGAAGAATTACTACAGTTTCAGTTACAGTCGTTTTTCCGTTCTTAGTCGTTGATTTCTTTTCTGGTGTAATCTGTACATTAGGTTCTGCATCAGATTTTTGAAAGTATTCCTGACTCAGTTGATCCAACCTTTGTTGGATATCTTGTGAACGCTGTGCCAAATTCCCTTTTGGTGCCGCTATCTGAAACAAACGCCTACCATCCAAAAAAACCCAACGTGTTTGTGGTGCTTTTTCTAATTCATTAATCAAAAAGTTAGGAGTTTGTAGGTTAGGTAATAAGGGAATCTGCTGCGCTGTAGCTTTTGGCATTGTCCCAACAGTGATCACTATTGAAGAAAAAGCGATCGCCACAAATTGAAAGCGCAATGGGCACCTCCTTTACTATTTCAACCCTGCTAGCTTAGCTAAAAATTTAGCCCGCCTAATCAGCCCCAGTAATTATACTGTCTGTAGTTAGATATTTATCAATTTGATGTTAATAAAAATTTATATGATTATATATTTTGTAAAAAAATAATTATGGGATGTTCCGTTGTTAAATTATTGGAATGCCACCACCAGCCACCAATCAATCATAAATAACAGAACTCAAGTTGACCTTTGAAAGGGGTGTAGGGGAGCCAGTGCCCTATGGCTTACGCCACGCCTTACGCCACGCCTTACGGCTATCGGAGAGAACCTCCGGTCACGCTGCGCTAACGCAGTCGCCTAGGTCGGGAGAGCCGTCATTCGCGCTGTCTCACCGTGGGCGGGTTTCCCGACTTGAGGAGCCACTGCGTTGCGGAGAGCAGCGCCTTGCGGGGGTTCCCCCCGTTGTGGCGACTGCGGAGGGTTCCCCCCGTTGTAGCAAGTGGCGTGCACCTGGCGTGGAAGAAAGTAAAACACTCTTACCCTAACTTTATTCCAAAGTTGTCGGAACCAACGAATTAACCATTCACTTACACCCCTACACCCCTACACCCTTACACCCTTACACCCCTAATTTATTGACATTCGCGCTCTCAAACGTCAAGCTAGTGCAAAGAACCATTAACTGGCTTTTTTGTGAGCAAATCTTGTTTCAGATTGCCAGTCTTGGAATACTCTAGTAGAGTGCGTAAGAATTTACGCCAATTTCTTTGTAATTGAGGAACTATTTGATGACCGCAACTTCTCCCCGATTAAAGCACGAGGTTAAAGACCTCGGCTTAGCTGCCTTGGGAAGACAGCGCATTGAATGGGCTGGACGTGAGATGCCTGTTTTACGGCAGATTCGCGATCGCTTCGCCCAAGAAAAGCCCTTTGCGGGCATTCGCCTTGTGGCTTGCTGCCATGTCACAACAGAAACAGCACATCTGGCAATTGCACTCAAAGCTGGTGGTGCAGACGCTGTGCTGATTGCGAGCAATCCCCTATCAACTCAAGACGATGTAGCTGCTAGCCTCGTCGCCGATCATGAAATTCCAGTCTTTGCCATCAAAGGTGAAGATAACGAAACATACAACCGCCACGTACAAATTGCTTTAGACCATCGCCCCAACATTATCATTGATGACGGTTGTGATGTCGTCGCCAGCCTGGTACAAAAACGCCAGCACCAACTTGCTGACATCATTGGAACCACAGAAGAAACCACAACAGGAATTGTCCGACTCCGCGCCATGTTTAGAGATGGCGTTCTCACCTTCCCCGCAGTCAACGTCAACGACGCTGACACAAAACACTTTTTTGACAACCGCTACGGTACTGGACAATCAACCCTAGACGGTATTATCCGCGCCACCAACGTTCTGCTTGCTGGTAAAAACGTTGTCGTTGTTGGTTACGGCTGGTGCGGTAAAGGTACAGCATTACGGGCGCGAGGACTCGGTGCTAACGTGATTGTCACCGAAATTGACCCCATCAGAGCAATTGAAGCGGTGATGGATGGCTTCCGCGTCCTGCCAATGGAACAAGCTGCAGCCCAAGGTGATTTGTTTATCACTGTGACTGGTAATAAGCACGTCATTCGTGGTGAGCATTTCGACGTGATGAAAGACGGCGCAATCGTCTCTAACTCCGGTCACTTTGACATTGAATTGGATCTCGTCGCCTTGGGAAGTAAAGCTAAGGAAGTCAAGACAGTACGTCCCTTTACCCAAGAGTATCGCTTGCAAAGTGGCAAATCTGTCGTAGTTCTGGGTGAAGGACGCTTGATTAACCTAGCCGCAGCAGAAGGACATCCTAGCGCGGTGATGGATATGAGCTTCGCCAACCAAGCTTTGGGTTGCGAATACCTCGTGAAAAATAAAGGTAACCTGGAACCCGGTATCCACTCAATTCCAACAGAAGTCGATCAAGACATTGCACGGCTGAAATTGCAGGCGATGGGAATTAAGATTGATACCCTGACGCCAGATCAAATTGAGTACACAAACTCTTGGACTTCTGGAACCTAAGCCCAGCTTAGAATTTGAGAGCGTCTAAAAGAGCGTACGCGAAGCGTCAAGCCTCCGGCTTATCGCTCTTTTAGTATGACGAATGGTGGGATAGGCAACTTGCTTATCCCGCTTTTTTTGCAAGGTAAGCAGCTCAACCTAATTAAACGTGAAATCTGAAATGTCATTACGAGCGGAACAGAGTGAAGCGTAAGCGCAAAGCGCACGCTAAGAGCGTTCGCGCAGCGTGGTCACTGAGCTTTGTCGAAGTGTGTCCTTTTGGGACTCATACCAAATTGCAATCAAAGGTAGTACCTGTCATTGCGAGTGAAACGAAGTGGAGCGAAGCAATCTCCCCTAAAGCGCTACTACAACAGAACGCAACTTAGTATCAGTAATCGCAAAGATTCTATTTTACGTTTTTCAATGTTAACCAACAAGAGCGATAAGCCGGAGGACTTCGGCGTGAGCGCTCAGTCGAACGCTTGACGCTTCGCGTACGCCCAGAAGCAATCCAAGCAATCTACGTGCTATTGGCACTGACAAAACACTGAACGCATTGCCCAAACAAAAGGTGTGTGATCCGCACAGGCAAGAAGAGCTAACTTATACAGCTACCTTGGTGGGCGTATAAGTCCTACATGAATAAAATTCAGGAGTTTGATGGATGCATCAACTGCGTCACCTCAACTGCTTCTTCTTGTAAATCCAACTCTCGATAGATTTGCAAACTTTCAGATAAAAACTGAGTTGCAATTGGCTCTGCATCAGGCTGATTTTGTTGGGCACGTTTTCTGTAAATTTCGCCCAAGAGCTTGAGTGCTGCGGCTTCCTGTTTGCGGCGGTTATACTCCTGAAAGATTCGCAGAGATTCTTGAGCGATTTCTTCCGCACGATTAAGATTTTGTAAAACCTCCACCTCTAAATAAGCACGAGCCATATCGAGAGCTTCATCGGCTCTATCCACTGTTTGCCCTAATTCAGTAAGATAAGTTAAGCCAGTGTGGTAGTATTGCTCGAACAGGACTACTTGTTCTTGTATTGATGAGTCGTCGCTAAGTAAGAAACGTAGGCGTTCTGAGTAGAGTGAACCGAGGATGGTGTAGTCATAAGCTAGATTATCCTTATAATCGCCTGTCGTATTAAGTTGAATTGCTTGATGAATATTAGATTCAGCTTGTGTTAATAATGTTAATAAGCTGAGAGCTACAACGTTATCTTGATAAGTTTTAGCTAAAAGGGTTTGAGCATAACCAAGTCTCCTAAGAGTCCGAGCTACATTATTATCTCGACCTAACTGTTGATAAACTTGCTTGCTTTGTTGATAGGAATTGATTGCTTGCTCATATTTCCCCCACTGCCGATAAATCCAACCTAACTGATAGTAAGCATCGGCAATACCGACTTGGTCATCCAACTGCTGACGAATTGCTAAGTCTTGGTTTTGGCATTCAATGGCTCGCGAATATTTTCCCCATTCTTTGTAAGAATCAGCCATCCAGTACCACTGATTAGCTACATTCTGTTCTTGATCTAAGTTTTGGTAAAGCTCTTTGCTTTGTTGATGATAATTGATTGCCTGTTCGTATTTACCCCATTCTTGATAAATTCTACCTAATTGATAGTAAGCACTGGCAATATTGACTTGGTCATTCAACTGCTGACGAATCGCTAAGTCTTGGTTTTGGCATTCAATGGCTCGCGAATATTTTCCCCATTCTTTGTAAGAATCAGCCATCCAGTACCACAGGTCAGCTACATTACTATCTCCACCTAACTCCTGATAAACTTCCTTACTTTTTTGATAGGAATTGATTGATGGCTCGTATTTACCCCATCCTTGATAAATCCTACCTAATTGATAGTAAGCAAGGGCAATATTTACTTGGTCATCCAACTGCTGACGAATCGCTAAGTCTTGGTTCTCGCATTCAATGGCTCGCGAATATTTTCCCCATTCTTTGTAAGAATCAGCCATCCAGTACCACTGATTAGCTACATTCTGTTCTTGACCTAAGTGTTGGTAAAGTTCCTTGCTTTGTTGATGATAATTGATTGCCTGTTCGTATTTTCCCCATTCTTGATAAATTCGACCTAATTGATAGTAAGCACTGGCAATATTAACTTGGTCATTCAACTGCTGACGAATCACTAAGTCTTGGTTTTGGCATTTAATTGCTCGCTCATATTTTCCCCATTCTTTGTAACAATCAGCTATCCAGTTCCATAGGTCAGCTACATTACTATCTCCACCTAAGTGCTGATAAACTTCCTTACTTGTTTGATAGAAATTGATTGCTCGCTCGTATTTACCCCACCCTTGATAAATTCGACCTAACTGATAGTAAGCAAAAGCAATATTGACTTGGTCGTTTAACTGCTGACGAATCGCTAAGTCTTGGTTCTCGCATTCAACGGCTTGTTCATATTTGCCGCATTCTTTGTAGCAATCAGCGATCCAGTACCACAGGTCAGCTACATTATCTCCACCTAACTGCTGATAAACTTCCTTACTTTGTTGATAGGAATTGATTGCTTGCTCGTATTTACCCCACCCTTGATAAATCTGACCTAACTGATAGTAAGCAAAAGCAATATTGACTTGGTCATCTAACTGCTGACGAATCGCTAAGTCTTGGTTCTCGCATTCAACGGCTTGTTCATATTTGCCGCATTCTTTGTAGCAAACAGCCAAATTGTACCACTGGTTAGCTACATTATTATCTCGATCTAACTGTTGATAAACTTCTTTGCTTTGCTGATAGGAATTGATTGCTTGCTCGTATTTACTCCACCCTTGATAAATCTGACCTAACTGATAGTAAGCATCAGCAATATTGACTTGGTCATCCAACTGCTGACGAATCGCTAAGTCTTGGTTTTCGCATTCAATAGCTCGCTCATATTTTCCCCATTCTCTGTAGCAAACAGCCAAATTGTACCACTGGTTAGCTACATTATTATCTCGATCTAACTGTTGATAAACTTCTTTGCTTTGCTGATAGGAATTGATTGCTTGTTCGTATTTACCCCATTCTTGATAAATCTGACCTAACTGATAGTAAGCATCGGCAATACTAACTTGATCATCCAACTGCTGACGAATCACTAAGTCTTGGTTTTCGCATTCAATGGCTCGCTCATATTTTCCCCATTCTCTGTAGCAATCCGCTATCCAGTTCCACAGATTAGCTACATTATTTTCTCGACTTAACTGTTGATAAATTTCCTTGCTTTGTTGATAGGAAGTAATTGCTTGCTCGTATTTTTTTGATTCTTGATATATTCGACCTAACTGATAATAAGCAAGGGCGACATTGACTTGTTCATCCAACTGCTGACGAATCGCTAAGTCTTGGTTTTCGCATTCAAGTGCTCGCTCATATTTTCCCCATTCTCTGTAGCAAACAGCCAAATTATACCACAGGTTAGCTACATTATTTTCTCGCTCTAACTGTTGGTAACATTTCTGGCTTTGTTGATAGGAATTAATTGCTTGTTCGTATTTTCTCCACCCTTGATAAATCCTACCTAATTGAAAGTAAGCACTGGCAATGTTGACTTGGTCATCCAACTGCTGACGAATCGCTAAGTCATGGTTTTCGCATTCAAGAGCTTGCTCATATTTTCCCCATTCTCTGTAGCAAACAGCCAAATTGTACCACTGGTTAGCTACATCCTTATCTCGACCTAACTGTTGATAAACTTCCTTACTTTGTTGATAGGAATTGATTGCTTGCTCGTATTTACCCCACCCTTGATAAATCTGACCTAACTGATAGTAAGCATCAGCAATATTGACTTGGTCATCCAACTGCTGACGAATCGCTAAGTCTTGGTTTTGGCATTCAATGGCTCGCTCATATTTTCCCCATTTTCTGTAACAAACAGCCAAATTGTACCACTGGTTGGCTACATTATTATCTCGAACTAACTGTTGATAAATTTCCTTGCTTTGTTGATAGGAATTGATTGCTTGCTCGTATTTCCCCCATTCTTGATAAATCTGACCTAACTGATAGTAACCACTGGCAATACTAACTTGGTCATCCAACTGCTGACGAATCGCTAAGTCTTGGTTTTCGCATTCAATGGCTCGCTCATATTTTCCCCATTCTCTGTAGCAATCCGCTATCCAGTTCCACTGATTGGCTACATTCTGTTCTTGACCTAAGTGTTGGTAAACCTCCTTGCTTTGTTGATGATAATTGATTGCCTGTTCGTATTTCCCCCATTCTTGATAAATCCGACCTAATTGATAGTAAGCACTGGCAATATTGACTTGGTCATCCAACTGCTGACGAATCGCTAAGTTTTGGTTCTCGCATTCAATGGCTCGCTCATATTTTCCCCATTCTCTGTAGCAATCAGCCAACTGGTACCAGTAAGTGGCTACATCCTTTTCTTGATATAAGTGTTGGTAAACTTCGCGGCTTTGTTGATAGTAATTAATTGCCTGTTCGTATTTACCCCATTGTTGATATACACTACCGATAATGTATAGAATAACCGCTTCATGTTTTAAGTTTTTGAGTTTTTTAGTAAAAACGAATGCTTTATGATAACAGTCTAGTGATTCTTCATATTTTTTCTCAATAGTTTGGCAGGAACCCCAAGATAGCCAAAAAAGGGCACTACTTTCCAAAATTTCGGTATTTTTGGCTTGATTGTAGTAGTTATTAGCTTTTTCATATTCTTCATTTTTTTGATGACAAAATGCTAAAGCCCAATTAAGAAATGGTTTGAGATAAGTATTTGATTCTTGGTTAATATCTTCTAAAAGCTCAATAGCTTTATCATATTTGTCTTCACGAATATAAGACACTCCTGTCATAAACTTTAATGCTATTTTATACTTCTCATCAGCTACATTACACAGTCGGCTAGCTTCAAGAGCAGGTGATATTTCTTTACCTAATTTTTCAACTAAATAAATAATATAAATAAATAGTAAAGGTTCTAAAATATTAATAATTTTTGTTACAGACTCAACCAATCCTGCTACTTCGCCGCAAGCAATATAAAAAACAGCAGTCTTTGCCTGGATACGATTTTCTTCCGATAGTTTTAAATCAGAAGCTAACTGTTTAAGTATGTGTATAACTTCACCTTTTTGGTTAAACAGTTCAATTTTGCGCAGTAATCTGAGGATTTGCGTTGTTACATCATCTTCTATACCGAGATATGTAATAACTAACTTACGAATTATCTTCTTACGAAGAGGACTGCTATTAACTTCAACTTCAGCAATAACCTGTCCTGCAAACAATAAATCTTTCAGTTGGAATTCTAATTGTCTCAAATTGTTTGCTGATTCATCCTCAGCCTTTAACCAGACAAGTTTTATATCATTTGGTGAAAAACTTTTAATTTTTATTTCGCTATATTGCAGCACAGGTTCATAATCTTCCAACTTGATAATGATAAATAGCTTCTCGATAAGCTTCTTAACTTGGTTGGAGGAATAAATTCCGTAATACCCCAAAGCTAACAAAATCGGCTCATTCCAGCGTGGCTCATGCAGATGTTCCTGAATCAGACGCAAAATCTCACTTAGCTCATTATCAGCAATATAACGAGCAGCAAAATACTCCTCAAACGTCAGGTGCATAAAGCCATAAACCCCAGGCATACGTTCCACAAATAAACCTGTGGTTTCCCGCACCTTCCGCAGAAACTCCGCGACTGCTTGACGGATAGAGTCCGAGTCCGGTTCAGCATCATTTATTTCCGCCAGTTGGGTTGCTAGTTTCTCTTCCACTTCCGCCTGCGTCACCAAACCGGAAGGTTTTTCCGAATGCATCCAATACGCTAGGGGTGCTAAAAGTTGCACAACCTCGCTTTCCTTTAACATCACTCTCGGTGCATCAGGTAATTTCTTACCGAGTTGCCAATCTTCTGTTAATGTTTGCACCGCCAACTCGTACAGTTTCACCCGACGGTTAGGTAAACGTTCGCCATTGCGGTGAATCAGCGCCAAAATTGTCAACAGCAAAGGGTTGGCCGTCAACCGCTTCACACCCTCATTATCTTCTATCGCCCTCAAGATGTCCTGCGCCTGCTCATCTCCTCTTCTTTGCCATTGCTCCTCATCGGCGTCTGGCTGCTGCTCTTGTTCAATCACTCGACACCAGCGATGCAAAAACCGCTCAACCTGTTCGCCGTCCATGTCCTCAATGGTGAACTCTGCAAACCGACTACTAAGTTGCACATCGTGGTAGCCAGCAATCCGGCTGGTAATCACAAATTTGTTAGCGGGGAACTCTTCGACAAACTGATTGATGCGTTCTACAATACGTTTGCGGCTTTTTTGGTCAAAGACTTCATCTAACCCATCCAGCAGCATCAAGCACTGTCCTTGGCGCATCGCATTTAACAACAGCAGCGCCATTTCAGTTCTCACTTGTTCCTCTGCTTGAAAATCAGCTTCCCACTGGCGGTAGAACTGGCGCAGATATTCCAGCAAAGTCAACTCTGGTTGTTGTTTCAGTCGCTCTGCATAGTCGGCAATACGAAAGAAAATTGGTAACAGAGTTTTACCTAACTCTTTATTCTCTTCATCAACAATCACTGTTTCCTGATTATCTCTTCTTGCTGTTGCAAAATGCAGCGCTAAGTAGCGCAGAAGCGTAGTTTTTCCCGCACCAGGAGCACCCAAAATCACACTATAAGAATGCTCCCGTACTGCTTCGGATAAGTCCACCTTTTGTATAACAGTTTTAGAACTTGAATGAGCACTTGAAACAGATACAGATTTTCGACTCAATGGTTCATAGTCATAATAACCAGGTTCATCCCAATCATCGAGACTGGCATCCATCATCCTCAATTTGTATCTATCCCCAGTCATCGTCTCAAGTTCCCGTTGACTGCGCTCAAAAGTTTCCGTAATTTCTTGTCGCCGTTGCGCTTGCAGAGAAACATAAATTTGGTCAAGAAAAATATCAACTTGGCGATTGACTTGCATCACGCCGCTCATTTTAAGATAAGAATTCTCGGCAATCAGCCACTCTAAATAAGGATAAAGTAAAGGATTACGTGTCTCAAACTGCACAACCTTTTCACGCCAATCCCAAAAATCAGGCGCACGATGACGAAACTCATCTAAAAACTGAGCTTTATTTAACCAAAAAATGAGTACTAAGTTTCTACCAAATAGCTCTTCTCTGCCCAAATTCAAGCGCTGCATCTCTACCGCTAAGCGCGGTGTAGGTAGTAAGTCAAGCCCAAACGCCATCACTAATTTGCGCTCTTCTTGAGAATTTTGCTGTTGACTGTCATCTAAGCTATAAAGAAAATTATGAAACGAGTTCTGACTATAAAAAAAATTGTCAGACTGAAAATATTCTTCACTGGTTTCTAAACGCTCCTGCAGCTTTTTTACAACTGGATGCTGGGGACTACTCTCTGGTGCGATGGCGAAAATAATTGTCGTCCCACTGGAAAGTTCCAATACGCTAACTAATTTCTCTAATTCTGCTTTGTCACATTCGCTCAGAGAATAGTTGGAGTCGTGAGAAATCATATAGAAAACCAGTGTAAAATTGTTTTTTATTAATGAAAGGACACGTATTTTATATTGATTTATATAGGGGAGCATCCCAATTTTGCAAAAATATGTTTGTCATTCTGAGCGTAACAAAGTGGAGCGAAGAATCTCAAACCTCCTCGAATGATTAAAATGCTACCCTGCGGGAAGCCACTTTGTGTCTACATTTCGCTTCGCTTCATTCAGCATGACAATAAAATTACACATTTGGGATGCTCCCTTTATATAGTCTTATGAACAGCTTGCCAACGCTGCAAATCCTCAATTAAGATAGGATTAATATCAAACCAAGGTTCCTGTCTTGAATTGTAATAACCTAAGACTAATTTGTTTTGTAAAAGTTCATCACAAATAATAAATTCACCTTTGTTCGGTAAGCTATGCGTTTTAGTTGTTAGCTTACCAGTGCAATGTACAGAATCAAGATCCGGATAGTGGTAGTCACTCAAATTATATTCTCGACGAACTTCTTGCACTGCCTCTTGAGCAGTTTTTAAATCTACTAAAATCAATTTATTCCGCAACCCAATTTCACAAACAGTACGTGCTAATCTAACTAAATCTCGCATCACACCGCCGCTTTTTTCACAAATGAGTTCCTGTGCATCGGGATTAAATAAACCCTTGTAACTATCACCTAAAGTATTAAGACGTTTATTAATAACATTATTGAGAATCTTCCTACCACTGGAATTATGATGACTTGTTGGAACTAAATTATCATCACACTCAAAAACAGGAGGATTATGTAAATCCAAACATTTTTGAAAGCTTTCCATCGGCTGACGAAAGTTTGGAGAATATCGTAGAGCAATAGGAATCGAATAGATAATATGACAGTTTAATTCTGTCAGTAATGAACTAGAAAACATCTCCAAAGCTGTTGCTTGGTCATGTCTATCTAGTCCATCAACAATAATTAGTAATTTTTGTTTTCTTTCTTTTTCAGCTTTGTCGATGATGGCATTGACTCGGTCAATAATATTACTTAGTGAAGGACGAACGTTAAGAGTTTTTGTGGATTCTTTAGTTAAACCGCGTTTGAGAATGAGTCCTAATTTGTCTAGAAAATTTGGTAATCCTAAACCTTCATTGTAGCTATCTTTATCTTGATACACTACAGTTGTTAAACTTTCTTGCAAATCTATTAATAATTTATCTTTGGTAGATAGCCAATTAGATTTAATAGCTTGATGCGCAATTTCTGACCCAATTAATACTACAACTTCCGCATAGCCAATATTGTAACGGTCAAGAGCCGTTTGTGTATCTATCCAGATAACTGTATAACTATCATTTAACTTTTGTTGCAATCGCCGCAGTTCTGTAGTTTTCCCCCCACCACGATGTCCAGCCAGTAAAAATTTTGCTGGCTCATCTTCCATAGCCAATAAGCTAACAAGCTTATCCACTGGACTATTATCTCTCTGGACATAAAACTTTTTCAGTTCTTCAACTGTAGCCAGAGGTTCCTCTAGCTTGAATAATTGGTAAGCAGTTCTCCAAAAATTGGTATTGCTCATGCTGATAAGAAATTGACTACAAGACTATCTTTTAGGAGCATTCCAAATGTTCGCTCTTTATGCCAAATGTAGTGCGAGCAAGATGCTCGCACTACGTTCACACCCATTGGGATGCTCCCTATCTTTTTAAATAGAATCACTGTTTTTCAGTATAACTAATAGCAGCTTGGGCTGAGAACCAGAATATTTAGTATAAAATTTCCTTAAACCTTCTACCCTCAGCCCCTGCTCGATCGCTGCCTATGTTTGGTTATCGTCAATTCTGCTCACCTATTTTGAACACACCAACAGACTTTTGCAATTCCCGCGCTATCTCTAAAGTTTTCTGTAGAGAACCTGATACATTGTAAGAGAAATCCGAAGTGCGTTCTGAAACTTTGGCAATATCGCTCATCAAAATAGCCACAGTATTAGAAGTCTGAGCTTGAGATACTGTTGTACTTGAAATCAATTGCAGTAATTGGTCAATCTGGCGAGACACCTGTGAAATCTTTGCAAGGCTAAGTTTGGCATCTTTGACAAGATTTGCTCCCTCCAAGACTTCGCTTCTTCCAAACTCCATTGCTTTAACCACATCGTTAGTTTCCACTTGGATGTTCTCTAAGATTTGTTGAATTTCTAGTGTTGCTTGGGCAGACTGCGCAGCCAATTGACCAATTTCGTCTGCCACCACACTTAACCCCCGATTTTCATTACCTGCTCGTGATATTTCTAAACTAGCGTTGATGGATAACAAGTTGGTTTGCAAGGCGATTTGGTTAATCAACGACACAACTTTGGAAATTTCTTGGGAAGATTGACCAAGACGGTTTACCTTGTGAGCTGTTTGTGTGACTGTATGTTGTAAATTCAAGATACTTTTGACAGTGCGATCCATTGCTACCTCACCCTCTGTAGCTATGTCAGAAGCGATCTCAGCGACTTCTGCCGCTTGATGGGCGCGATCTGCCACTGCTTGAATTGAGAGGGACATTTGATTAATCTCTGCAACGGTGCGGGTAATCTCTTGAGCTTGTTCGAGGGCTTCATTTGCCAGTTGCTGGGTGGCATTTGAGTTTTCTCCAACGGAAACATTCACCTCTTCGGCAGCTTTTTTGACAGCAGTGACGATTTGTCGTAAGTTCTCGATGATAGAGTTAAAAAAATCAGCTATTGTACCAATCTCACCTGCTGTCACCTCAGCCCTGACAGTTAAATCACCATTAGAAGCCGCTTCGATACTATTGAGCATTTGTATCAATCTTTTCTCAAGTGCTTCTTTTTGTTGACGTTGATCCTGCGAAACAGCCTCAACTTGTTCTAGGAGAGTCGCTTGATCTAGAGCAAATCCAACTTGGATTGCTAACTGTGCGAATAAATTGATTTCCCACTCTTGCCAAGCACGAGCTTTTTTACACTCATGAGCAACCAGTAAGCCAATTAGCTGCTTTTCTAGAAAAATTGGTGCGACTAAACTTGCCTTGACTGCAAATTTTTCTAAAGTTTGTATGTGACAAACTGTAAATCCTGCTTGGTAGATGTTATCAATAGCACGCACGCGACCATTTTTGTAGTGTTGTATGTAATGCTCACTCAAACAGGGATCATTCATCTGTGTATCGATCATTTTTGACCAACCAGCAGCAACAGATTCTGATACGATATTTCCATTCCAATCATCGTTAAAGCGATATACAACTACTCGCTCAGTTGCAAGTAAGTTTCGGATTTCTTCAACTGTTGTCTGGAGGATATCTTGCTGTTTTAAAAATTGACGAATCCGCAGGGTGATTTGTGTAAAAATTTGTGTTCGCTTGGCTTCAGCTTCTTTGCGAGAGGAGTGTTCTGCTTGTTCGGTGACTAGAACCTTGAGTTTATCTGCCATCAAGTTGATTGCAGGACCTAAAGAAGCGAGTTCGTCTTCTTCTGCATCAATTTGGGGTTCTCCTGAACCTGGTTTTCTGAGCACATTAGTTGTATTCAGGATTGGACTTATGCACCATTGAACTAGGAAAACAGCGATCGCAACTACCAAAGCTCCTATCATTCCAATCCAAAGTAGCAGGCTTAGGAATGAGTCTTGTTGGTTGGCAGATGCAGTAACTTTATTTACAGCAAAGATCACCTCTGAACTTAAGTTTGGCAAAACTCTTGGTGTTTTCCAAACCACGTAGTTTGTGAACTGGTATGCACTATCGATTATGTAGCGATTTAAGACTGCTTGCTGTTGTTCAAGAGTATTATGCCGTACCAGAGGATTTACCAAAATCAGTAGATAAGCCGCTATTTGAATTTTTTGATCATCCTCAAGGATCGCTTGAGGTACCTCATTCGCTATAGCAGAGGTTTTGGTTTGTTGAACTTCGGTTATTTCCTGACTAATCGATTGATTCCCAAAGTTATGAGGCGTAGTCCTAACTGTTACTAATGGAAGTGTGCCAATCGTGATAGCTAAAGCTGTCACTTTTAAGACAACACTTTTTCTAAGAACTTTAACAATACGAGTACAGTCAAGCTTCCGTGAAGGCGCTAGATTTCGCTCGTCGTATCGACGATGATTCAACATTATTCTACCTATTTATTATGTAATTTTACTGAAAATATCTCTTTAATTAGTTCGTATCGTAACAATATGGGTGTAGATACGAGTGTGATCATAATCACTAAAAAATAGTGACAGACGTACTATTATGAACCACTGTAATTTGCTACTTCCTAAGTCAGTGCAGGCCCGGTTTCTTTCGTCGTTTACATTGTAGCTGCCTATCACATAACATGCTAGTACACGACTACTTCTTTGACGAAAATTTACTAATATATTTTGTAAAAGAATCCCAATATCTGCTGTAATCTTACTTTAGCAATCTATACCTTATCAGACGATATACTTAAGAAATTTCCATGAGAAGAAATAGGATTCCTGTTCAATTGGTTTGGGCAGTAGTCGTCATCTGTGTGCTGCCTAGCTTGCTGAATCTATTGGGAGTAGATTTTGGTTCGCCCTCACAGACTTTTGACGTCTCACTGTCAAATACCACTAAGGACAAAGTGATTGATGTTATGCACCACACTTTATCTGGTAGTTTTACGCACACTATCTTAGAGTGGAGTGCGTTTTGTACAGCAATCTTCACAGTAATTTTATCTTTGATACACTTCTATCTTAAGGCTGATGTCGTTACTCCCATCATTGGAGTAGCACTTTTTAGCTCTGGATGCATGGATGCATTTCACACTTTGGCAGCTGATAGATTAATTCAGGGTGTCGCAGATAACCAGAATCTTATCCCCTTCACTTGGGCAATCTGCCGACTTTTCAATGCTGTGATTATGCTTGGTGGAGCAAGCTTTTTTTTGATTGCTCAGCCAGTGAGATGGAAAAGGGGTATCAGTTTGGTGGTACTTTCGAGTCTAGTTTTTGGTGTCATTGCTTTTTGGGTTGTATCTATCTGCGCCCACAGCGCAACTCTACCTAAAACTATATTTCCTAACTCTATAGTGACTCGTCCGTGGGACATTGCTCCACTGTTACTGTTTATCTTTGCAGGTTTTGTTGTTTTCCCTCGCTTTTACAACAAATATCCAAGTTTGTTCTCTCATGCGCTGATTATCAGCGTTATTCCCGAGGTAGCCACTCAACTCCATATGGCTTTTGGTTCAAAAGAACTGTTTGACAACCATTTCAACATCGCCCATTTTCTCAAGATTATTGCTTACCTAGTGCCGTTTCTCGGATTGATTTTGGACTATATACGAACTTATCGAGAAGAGGCAGATACAGCTAAGGAGTTAAAACAAGCTATGGGGGTGTTTAGTTCTATTTTGAGTGAGTCGCGGTAAACAGGTTCAGTACAAAGACTCTGAACAACTACAATCAAAAATCTAAAGATTAGATGTTTACGAAGTTGCCAGAGCCTTCATTTATACTTAAGCAGCACAACAAAGAGGGGCAGGTTTGAAACCCGCCCCCATGTCTTCCGATATTCTCCGCCCAACAGATGCTGCTACGGGCTTTAAGCTATGAACCAAATTCACCATATCTTCTAAAGACAGTGCTTGACGTGCATCCGAAACAGATTTTTCTGGCTCTGGATGACACTCAATAATTAACCCATCTGCCCCACAAGCTATAGCCGCTTTGGCAAGAGGTGCCACGAGTTCACGTTTACCAACAGCATGAGATGGATCTACAATCACAGGTAAGTGAGTTATCTGCTTGAGAGCTGCCACTGCTCCTAAATCTAGTACGTTGCGGGTGTAATTGTCGAAGCTGCGGATACCTCGTTCGCACAGTACCACATCAGGATTTCCGTGACTTAAGATGTATTCAGCTGCCATAACAAATTCTTCAATTGTCGCTGCTAAGCCGCGTTTGAGGAGTATCGGCTTACCTGCTTGTCCTAATGCTTTGAGTAAGTCAAAGTTTTGCATGTTGCGGCTACCCACTTGAAGCATATCAACATGGGCGGCGATCGCTTCTATTTGAGAAATTGCCATCACCTCAGTCACGACTGGGATATTGTAGTGCAGTTGCACTTTTGCCAAAATTTCCAGTCCATCTTCTGCCATTCCCTGAAAAGCGTAGGGAGAGGTGCGGGGTTTGTAAACACCACCACGTAAAGCCTGTACAGGTGCGGCGGATAGCTTTTGAGCTACCGTTTCCATTTGTTCGACGCTTTCAACAGTGCAAGGTCCACCGATAATCACCAATTCTGTACCACCAAAGGCGACTTTTTCTGAAAGGTTGACGACTGTTTGATGGTCAGGATGAGATTTGGCAGCTAGTTTAGCACTATTCATGGTTGAATTCTCCTAAAAAACAAGAAATCAGAGGTTGACATTAAAAAAGCCCAGAACCTTTGCTGTTCCGGGCTTGAAAGATTCATCGACATGATGCTATCTACCCAGAACTTATTGGGGACCAAAAATAAAAGCCATAAAACCAGGTTTTGAGATAGATCATCACGATGAAATAGAACTCCTTAAAAAAACAAAAACCGCAGAGTGCGCTCTGCGGTTCACCGGGCGGTTTCCATTAGGAAACTGAATTCACCCCCGGTGAACCACCCTAAACCAAAAATAAAAATAGGAATGACTGCGATACATTTGTTAGGCGCTTTGTTGGATAACTTAATTTTCACTCATACTTTATGACGCTAGCATAGACAACGAGTTCCGTCAAGAAAGCCATAACGCATGAAAAAGCGTTAAACTTAGTACAATTGATGCGAATTAAAGCATATTGCTAGTCAACGTAAAATGTCATTACGGAGCGCGCAGCGGGCAAGGGAGGGTATACGGTATGCAATATAGACGCGTTGCATTCTTCGTGTCCTCTTGGGATAAGCGCAGCTTCCCGTAGACCCCGTAGGAGGCTTACCGTAGGGTAGTGTAGCGAAGTAATCACAAAGATTCTATTTTACGTTTTTTTCTGTTGACTACTTATCATCTTCTTTACAGAATTTTAAAAATATATTTTTTTCATTGTTCATAGAGAAATAATAAATGTATGAATCCTGAACGAAGAATTGGATTATTTTCACCTCATTATTAACTCAATTAATACTTAAAAACATCCGATTATTAAACTGTAAAAATTTTTCTCTGTATACAACTAGGAACTAGACCAATTGCTAGCAAGTTGTTTTATTCCGGATTAAACTTTGAATGCATGAATGCGTGAATTGCTTATGATGCCCAGTACCAAAATTTTAACTACATCTTTTCATGATCAAGGAGTTTATCCCTGCCCAGTCTGTCGTGTGGGTAAGATTAGTCATATGCCACTTATGGAGGCTATGTCTTGTGACTTCTGCCAACAAATTTTTACTGCAAATGTAGAACAGCAACAAATTAAAATGCCATCCAGACAACCACCTCTGATTTGGTATTGGAATGGTTTTCATTGGACAGAAGCCCAAATAGAAGGTGTAGAACTTGGATGGGGCTACATGATAGCAGCAGTTGCTTTTGTACTCCTGCCAACTATTTTAATTGGGATAGTCGCTTATAATTTTCCACCATCACCAGAAACTCCCCTATCTTGGCTACCATATGTCTGGACAGCATTAACTTTTTTGTTACATTTAGCAATTATTATTTGGCTTTTGATTGAAGTTTATCAAATTCCAGTTGGGGCGTATTGGCGAGCTATACAACAGCGTTTCCTTGGTCGGTGATGATGAGATATATTTACTGTGCGGACGGGTTTCGCACCGCTCAAGACTTGCTCAGTAAGTTGCCTCACCCCGGTGAAAGCGGCTCCCTATGCCTACGGCACGGCTGCGCCGAACGGGTATGTCCTCTGGACACGCTACGCGCTCCACCAGTCGCGCCCTAGAGCACCGAAACCCTAGCCGAGCATTGCCTCACTGCAACGCACTGGCTCCCCGATGCCTTGAGGAGAGTGCGCTTTCTTCGCGGGTGGGGTATCTGTTGCAAACATTTTTTTATTGCTATTAACGAAGTTTTATTTTCTGGTATAGAAGCTATATAAGAATGGGAAAAATTATAGCAAGAGGCCTAAAAGTTACGACATAACAAAAAAAGTAAAAAAATATTAAGTAATATATTATTTATCATCAAATCAAGAAGCAATTCAAATTTAAATTACGCAAAGCATAAGGTTTGATACTTGTTTGTAGAATGCTTACTATATTCCCTCATTCCCTCGAAAGACTGTCTTTGTTAGTATGCAGGTATACTGTAGTAAAATAGAAAGTCACAACTACTCAAATGTTGTCTCCAGCTAAGCAAATATACTAAAACATATCGGCTTTAGCCAAAATCACCAAACAGCAAAAAAGTTTGACAAAAGATTCAGCCGCTAAACGGTTGCATCACTCATAATTAAGATAATTTCCAGCGAAACGTCTTATGAGCGAGTTCGAGCAGTATTATAGAGTTTTGGAATTAGAGCCTGGGGCAACATTTGAGGAAGTGACCCAAGCTTATAAAGATTTGGCTTTTGTATGGCATCCTGATCGCCTGCCAAAAGACAATACCCGTTTACAAGAGAAAGCGCAAAAAAAGCTACAAGAAATTAATGAGGCTCGTGAACAATTGCGCTTATCAAGCTTGAAGTATCAAACGTTACAATATTCTGCCTCACACTATTCAGCACCATCTGCACAGAAAAATCCAACCGAGAAAACCTATCAACATTCAGCAGCGTCTGCACAGAAAAATCCAACCGAGAAAACCTATCAACATTCAGCAGCGTCTGCACAGAAAAATCCAACCGAGAAAACCTATCAACATTCAGCAGCGTCTGCACAGAGAAAGCCAACCGAGAAAACCTATCAACCACCACACCCAAACCCAGACTTAAGTGGAAAAGACTATAGTCGGGCAAACTTACAAAACAAAGATTTATCTGGCAGAAACATGAGTTATGCGAACTTGAGTGGTGCGAATCTCAGTGATACTTTCATGCACAAAGTGAATCTTAGAGGTGCAAATTTGTCTGAGGCAAATTTATTTAGAGCTAACCTACTTTTAGCTGATCTGAGGGAAGCCAATTTCCGGGGTGCTAATTTAGTTGGAGCAGATTTGAGTGGAGCAGATTTGCGGGGAGCGAACTTCATGGGAGCGCGGATGAAATCTGGTGACAGACTTCTTGTTAAACTGGTTGGAGCTAACTTAGCTGGGGCAATTATGCCTGATGGCAAAATTTATGAATAAGTTAAGACAATGAACGTTGCGATTATTGGTTGCGGATATGTCGGTTGTGCAATTGCTCGATATTGGCAACAAACAATGACTTTTGTAGTCACTGCTACTACAACCACTCCTGAACGTGTCCCGGCGCTGCAAGCAGTAGCCCAACGAGTCGAAGTCGTCAAAGGAAATGACCCAGAAGGTCTAAAATCAGTCTTGAAAAATCAAGATGTTGTGCTTTTGAGTGTCGGTGCAAAGAGTGCCGATGTTTACGAAGATACCTATTTACATACTGCTCAGACTTTAGTCTCTGTTCTCAAACAGATTCCTAGTATACAGCAACTGATATACACAGGCAGCTATGCTGTTTATGGTGACAGACAGGGAGCATGGGTGGATGAAGAATCACCACCAACACCTGTCAATCAAAATGGACAAATTATTAGCGATACCGAGCAACTTTTACTATCAGCATCCAGTGCAAACCTCCGTGTTTGTATTTTGCGATTGGGAGGAATTTACGGTCCAGGTCGAGAACTGGTAAAAATCTTTGGTCGATATGCTGACACAACCCGACCTGGCAATGGCAAGGATACAACAAATTGGATTCACCTGGATGACATTATTGCTGCTATAGAGTTCGCTCGTAACGCTCAACTGCAAGGCATTTATAACTTAGTTGATGATGCCCATCTCACAACTGGAGAATTACTTGAAGGTGTGTTTGAAACGCACAATCTACCCAAAGTCACATGGGATTCCTCCCAAGAGAGTAAGCGCCCATATAACGCCAAGGTGTCTAATCAAAAGATAAAAGATGCGGGATATAAATTAATTCATCCCCAGATAATTTTTTAGCTGTTCTTAGGTGCAGTCCCATGATTTATCAAGAGAAAACAGTATCTGCTACCCAGTTCTACAATTGGAAAAATTATCGCTGCGCCTATGAGGTTGATAACCCAAGTCAATCAACTCCTGAGGGTATTCCCCTATTATTAATACACCCGATTGGCGTTGGATTATCCCGGCAGTTTTGGCAGCGTTTTTCTAGCGAATGGTATAAACAAGGTCGTCGCAATCCCATTTACAACCCCGATTTATTGGGATGCGGTGAAAGCGATATGCCCCATGTGGCTTACACTCCAAGTGATTGGGCAGAACAATTGCAACACTTTTTAAACACGGTGGTGCAAAAACCTGTCATTTTGGTCGTACAGGGTGCTTTATTTCCAGTTGCAATAGAATTAGTTCAAAAAGAAGCAAACTTAATTGCTGGACTTGCATTGTCTGGCCCTCCAGCTTGGGCAGTTATTACGAAAAAAACACCTCAATGGCAAGATAAACTTATCTGGAATCTATTAGATTCGCCTTTTGGTAATCCTTTTTATCGTTATGCCCGAAGAGAAAAGTTTTTGCGTAATTTCTCAACACGTCAACTGTTTGACTCAGCAGATGCAGTTGATGCTGAATGGATAAACACCTTGCAAAAAGGTGCAGCAAATAGTGATAGTCGTCATGCAGTTTTCTCTTTTTTAGCTGGCTTTTGGCGCAAAGATTACAGTCAAGCTATTGCTTCTATCAAGCAACCAACACTGGTAGTTGTAGGCGAAACAGCATCTAGTATTAGCCAAGAAGGTAAACAAGAAAAACCAGATGAACGCTTAGCTGATTACCTAGCTTGTTTGCCAAATGGTCGTGGAATCAAAATTCCTGGTCGGAATGTTTTACCATATGAGTCAACGGCTGAATTTGTTGAGGCGATAAGCCGGAGGCTTGACGCTACGCGTATCGCACCATTTGTCAATGATGTTTCATAAATGTCCCCACCCTGCTTTCCTTCATGCAGGTGGGTGTTTGAAGTAAAAATGTGCAGGAATCGTGAGTCATCATTGATAGAAATTGAGGATTACTTAGAAAAGTTTGGTTCTGCAATTTCCGGCCAGTTTTCAAAATTGCGCCTCACCCAATCCATCCCTACTTCGTTGTTTAGCTTAATTTTTTGGGGCGTATTTGGGTAAATTTTTCCCAAAATATCAACATCTTGCTCAACTATAACTTTGGCAAAGTTGAGAAACATCTGCCCAAAAACCTTAAACGCAGGGTTTTTTGGTAGCCCATACATTAGTACATAGGTTCGTGTCCGAATTTTAGACTCTGGGACAAACATGTGGATTTGGGCAACTTTACCCAGTCCGTTTTCTGCATGAGCTATGATTAAAGATGGAAAGTGATTTTCTAAATGAGGCTTCAAAACTTTTGGTAGCAACAACACACTTGGATTTTTCAGTTTTTCAGCCAAGCTAGTTGGTGCTGTTGGCATTTCAAAAAACGCATGGGAGTGATGCCCACTGTCAATAAACGACTCAAAATGCACTTCCTCAATCTTAAACAAAGGTCGATGAGTTCCGTTTTGGTGATTGTAATCGTGCATATTTAGCAGCATACTGAGCAAATCAGTCTCCACACTCGTATCAGCTGTATGACCGATAAACTCATATTTAGAAGCAATTTCATTCAGGATATTGGGAATCGGTATTTTGGGTTCAAAGCCGCCATACGACCAAATAAAATCACCCTGAATAATCAGTTCTAAGGGCTTGAGTTGCGGCAGAGTTTTCTTGTTGGAACCGGGCAAAATTGTGCAACCTTCACCATCAAACTCAAGTGCATGAAAAGGACAAACGACTGCACTCGATTTATCTTCACGTTCTTGGCACCAGCCTTCAGATAACATAGCACCCATGTGTGGACAAGCGTTGGGTAAGGCATTCACTTTGCCTGTTCTATCTTGCCAAAGTACATAATCACTGCCGTAAAGAGATACTTTTTTTGGCTTGTTGACTTCCAACATAGACTTATGTGCTAATAGCCAGGGTGCACCAGCAAGCATAGACATGGTGTTAAACTCCTAAATAGTTTATGAACTAAATCTTCTGTTTCTTACCTTCGTGCCCTATGCGCTAAGGCGCACGCTACGCGAATGTGTCTTTGCGGTTTATTCAAAAAAAGCAGTGTTCAGAACCTAAGTCATATTGCTTTATGGCGCAAGCAGATTTGACTTGCGGTGGATGTACAACGTATATCTGACCTATGTTGAAATACCTTTATCAGGCAACTCAACTAGGCTCAGGTAGAATCGTCCCATAAAATGTGACTAATTATTCGCTTTTATTTTAATTTATGAGTAAAAATTCATATTTGTCAAGAGGAATATTGGAAAGGATGTAAAGGTGTAGAGAAGATAACTATGAATTCGCCAAAAAAGAAAAACGCATCTATGCGCCGTCAACCCAAGCAAAAGCGCAGTCAGCAACGTGTTGATCGCATTTTAGACGCAGCAGCGGAGGTTTTTAATCAAGTGGGTTACGAAGCGGCGACAACTCATGCGATCGCCCAGAGTGCTGACACAGCCATAGGTTCGCTTTACCAGTTTTTTCCAGATAAATTGGCGATTTTCCATGCTTTGGAATTGCGTCATGTGGAGCGAGTACACGCCGTATGGGCAAAGCTGGATCAGCCAGAAATCATTCAACTTCCGTTTGAGACATTTATCCGCACTTTAAGAACAACATTCCAGCAACTTTTTGAGCAACCCACGTCTCGCATGGTTTTTGTGCAATACTTCACTTCCACAGCTATCTTCCAAAGCATTGATGATAGCTTTACTGAGGAAGCGATTAACTTTACAGCAAAACTACTGCAAGAGCGTAATCCCGCCTTGAGTACTCAACAGTGCCATTTACTAGGTGAAGTCTGCACCCATGCCTTCAATACTTTGCTACTCCATGCACTCCGCAGCAATGAAACTCACCGTCAGCAGATTTTTGAGCAAATCGAAGCGTTACTGATAGCATACTTACGCCCTCATATGGGGGATGAGGCTTTGCACAATAAAGTAATGATAGTAATGAAATGTCCCCACTGTGATGGAGAGAGCATCTCTAAAAATGGGCATCGTCATGGCAAGCAGCGTTACATCTGCAAAGACTGCGGTAAGCAATTCCCTGAAGCTTATTCATTGCAAGGATATGGAGATGAAGTCAAGCAGCAATGTTTGGAACTGTATTGCAATGGTGTTGGTTTTCGGGAAATTGAAAGAAGAACCGGAGTCTCGCATAATACGGTGATTCATTGGGTGAAGCAGACTGGTACCAGTTCCTAGCAACTTAATAACCCAGTTGCTTCAACCCACCAAGTTATAGGTGCATGATTTCTGATCCGTTTAACTTTGAGTTGTACTTAGGAATTCAACTCGGCTGGCTGTTCCTGTGAGGCACAGAGTCTGATAAGTTTGTAGCTGCCCTTCAAGGATGGGAGGAGCGCCGCGCTGGGGAGTGCGCTGGGTGGTCAGAATCGCCTCAGTCTGAATGGGGTTCTCTCGACTAGATGGCAGGTTGATGGTTGGTACTAGCAAGGTCAGCCTGACTTCCTTCCCTGTATCAGCGTCAGGTTCGATGAGTACTGTAACCAGCTTACCAATAGCGGTCTCTAGCGTGCTGATTTCGTCGCCCCTGAATTGGCGGCTGAGGTTGTCAGTGTTATAAGTGAACTGTGCCTCACCGATGAAACTAGTAGTCGAATAGGTGATTTGTGTGTCTTTGGCGTGGAGTTCAAAGTTATTCGGCTCAATGATTTGTTCGGTCATGGTTGTGTCCTCATTTTGGTAGTGTTAGTGATTTATTTAATAGATGCGCGATACGCCTTTGGCGTCTGCCCTTTGGGCAATCACCCTATTGATAACCTGCTGTATTCTTGATAGCTGTAATTAAAATCAACTTATGCACTTGCCCTACGCCCAAAATCACGGGAGAGTGCGTTAGTTGGATAGTCAACCAAGGCAATGCCACTAAGTAAAATTGATCGCCTAGGAGCGAAACACTTTCACCGAGGAACAGGAGTAGGAAGTCGCGTACCAACAGCGGCTGCCAAATCTGCAGTCGGTTTTTGCTTGGAACTGTTGATTTTCCCAAAAACACCATCTTTAACTAATTTTGGTTCGCGGATAGTATTACCTTGGCGAATATCAAAATTGGGGATATCATGCAGCAACATATTAATTTGTGCAAACACCCAAATATGCGAACTAACTTCTTGACCATAAAACGATACTTGATGCACGTCACCTCTTCGCTGCTGAATTTGCCGCGCACACTCGACTAGAAAACCACCTGAACCACAGGTTGGGTCACAAATACTCATCCCTGTGTGTGGATTAAGCAAGCTAACCAATAAATTTGCTATTACTTGTAGATATAAAATTCCTATGGTGACAAATATAGAAAATTCTAATAATCAAGAGTTAGTCGGTTTTATCTGGAGCATTGCCGACAAACTCCGAGGCCCTTACCGTCCACCCCAGTACCGCCGGGTGATGTTGCCTCTGATTGTATTGCGTCGTTTAGATGCTGTTTTAGAACCGACTAAGAAAGCTGTACTTGAGGCGAAGGCGAAATATGAGGCGATGGGCTTAGAGGGGGATGCTTTTGAGAAAGCGATCTCTAAAGTTGCAATTGGAGGCGATCGGCAACAGCCGTTGTATAACCTTAGTGAATTTACGTTTCAGAAATTATTAGAAGATTCTGAGGGGCTGGCGGATAATCTCAGAGATTATATCAATAAGTTTTCGCCTCTGGCACGGGATATTTTTGAGAAATTTGAGTTTGATAATGAAATCCAGAAGTTAGATGAAGCTAACCGTCTTTTTGAGGTGATGAAGGCGATTAATAGTCCTGAAGTTGATTTATCTCCAGCGAAACTCTCTAATCTGCGAATGGGCTATCTGTTTGAGGAACTGGTGAGAAAGTTTAACGAGCAGGCGAACGAAGAGGCGGGAGATCACTTTACACCCCGTGAAGTCATTCGACTCATGGTGAATCTGGTTTTCTGTGACGAGCAGGATATCTTTAACAATACCTTTGCCAATTTACGAGGCTGGAACGGTACTAGAAGCATTGTGAATACGACCGAGAGAAGAAAGCTTGGCAAAAATCTGGGCTAATAAAATAGGCTCAGGTTTTTGTGGAAGCATTT
>JAESFI010000122.1_pt1 | contig 68097 bp, 65 predicted proteins | sample 9269361 | NCBI WGS metagenome assembly JAESFI01 (sample SAMN14504119, study PRJNA617095) | algae metagenome | isolation source: Brasilonema angustatum HA4187-MV1 and co-occurring heterotrophs from moss... | place: USA: Manoa Valley, Honolulu, Hawaii | collected 2009-07-20
ACACCATCAATGTGAGGGACGACCGCCAACCTTCCAGTCAAGCCGCGCGACGCGCGCCACCAAACAGCGCCGTAGCTAGCGCGGCTTCGCTGGAAGGCCCCGGGGGGGGCCCGTTACCCCATCTACGGCAGCGACGACTACAAGAACGACCCGTCGCTATGCCTTGTCCGACACACCCTTGTCCGGACCTGGATCGCCGCCCGCGGCCACGATCGTGAGCCGTCCGAGATAATGCGTCCATCCTTTCGCGTGCGCCGCCATCTGTTCCTCGGTCGGCAGCCCGCTATGGGTCATGCGCAGCAATGTGCCGCCGTCGCGTTCGATCAGGTCGATCTCGATCAGGCTCGAGCCCGGCGGTACTTCCTGGCCGCCTTCCCAGCCGAACGTGTAGGCCAGACGATGCACCGGCACGACCTCGCGGAACGCGCCGCGGGCGACGCCGCTGCGCGGGCCAATTCCCTTGAGCAGATAGAGCCCGCCGGGATGCGGCTCGGTGGTCGCATCCGAGCCCATCCAGCTCAGGATTTTCTCGGGGTCGGTCAAATAGGCGAAGACGGTGGCGCGCGGGGCTGCGATCTGGGTCTCGCGTCGCACTACGAACGGCTCGGTCATGGGCGATCATCCCTAAGCTGAGATGGGACATGGCGGCGCCAAGGCGGGCCGTCAAGGATTGCCCGTGACAAAGGCGCTCCATCTTCGCCATCATCGGGCCATGCACCTCTCTCCGACCCTCGCCTGGCTGGTCGATGCCGCCTCCGATAGTTCCGGGGCCGACCGCCTGCTCGCGGAACTCGGCGCACATCTGATCGCCGACGGCATGCCGCTTGCGGCAGGCAGCCTGACGCTGGAGGTGCCTCACCCGCTGATCGCGAAGCGGACCTGGCTGTGGCGGGCGGACAACGGCCGGGTGATCGAGGCGCTCGGCTTTGCACCGGGTGGTCTTGCGCCCGATCCGCCCAACGATGCCGGGCGGCGCTGGCTGCGCGATATCGCGGGCGGCGACGTGCACGAAGACGTCGTCGGACGACAGGATGGCCCGCTGCTCGGCTGGATCGGTCCGCGCCTGTTCACATCGGACGAAATCGAGCAACTGCGCCAGGCCGCGCGCTTTGCCGCGACCCCGCTCGCCGTGCTCGCTGCGCGCGCCACGTTGCGCGCGACACTCGATGCCTATCTCGGCAAGCGCAGCGCGGAGCGTGTGCTGGCGGCACCGTTGCGGCGCGATCTTGGCGAGACCATTCAGGCCGCGCTGCTCTACGCGGATCTGCGCAACTTCACGTCATTGTCCGAAGCCACCCCGCCCGCCGATGTCATCGCTGCGCTCGATGCCTGGTTCGATCGTATCGCCGGTGCCGTTCACGCCTTCGGCGGCGAGGTGCTGAAGTTCATCGGCGACGGCGTGCTCGCGATCTTTCCGGTGGTCGGGGCGTCACCGCGCCGCGCCTGCGAGGCGGCTTTGCGTGCGGCGGCCGCAGCCGAAGCCGGGATGGCGTATCTCAACGCGGAGCGCAGCGCGCAAGGATTGCCGCCGCTCGCGTTCGGCGCGGCGCTTCATCTCGGCGAGATGTTGTGGGGCAATATCGGCGCCGCCAACCGGCTCGATTTCACCGCGATCGGTCCCGCCGTCAATCTCGCCAGCCGGCTCGAAGGCTTGTGCAAGCCACTCGGCCGGACCGTGCTGGTGTCGGGGGCGCTTGCGGCGGAGACGGAGATGCCGCTCGTCGCGCTCGGATCGCATTCGCTCCGAGGTATTGTTGCGCCGTGTGAGGTGTTTGCGCTGCCGGAGACGCAAGCGCGGACATCGTAGCCCGGATGGAGCGCAGCGTAATCCGGGACAGTCTTTCCGTATGCGCCAATCCCGGATGTCGCTGCGCTCCATCCGGGCTACGGCAGCTCCTACACCCCGCCCATCTTGCAGACGAGCTTCCACTCTTCCGCCGTCACCGGCTGCACCGAGAGGCGCGAATATTTCACCAGCGCCATGTCGGCGAGCTTCTTCTCGGCCTTGATCGCGGCCATCGTCACCGGGGTCTTCAGGGGCTTGTCGGCCTTGATGTCGACGCAGACGAATTTTTCGGTCTTGTCGGTCGGATCAGGATAGGCCTCCTTGATGATCTCGGCGATGCCGACAATCTCCTTGCCCTCGTTGGAATGATAGAAGAAGGCCTTGTCGCCCTTCTTCATGTTCACGAGATTAATGCGCGCAGTGTAATTGCGCACGCCGGTCCAGGCCTCGCCCTTGGCGCCCTTCGCCACCTGCTGGTCCCAGGACCACACCGACGGTTCGGATTTCACCAGCCAGTAGTTCATCGCTCGCCCGCCCTGTTATGGATACGCCATGTCGCCTGCCGCGATGTTTAGGGCAGGCGGATGCCCGCGACAAGCGCGGGCATCCGGTATCCATCGCAGGCGCTCATTCCTTCAGATGGCGATCGAAGAATTTTGCGATATCGGTGAAGGCTTCCTTCGTCTCCGGCGCATTGACGTTGAACTGGTACTGCGCGTGCGACTGGCCTTCATAGACATTGAGATCGGCGATCACGCCGGCGCGGCGCAATTTGCGATGGGTGCGAACCGTGTTGCTGAGGAACAGGTCGCGCGTGCCCGATGTCAGAATGGTCGGCGGAAAGCCTTTGAAGTCGCCATAGATCGGCGAGATGTAGGGCGTCTTCAGGTCCGTGCCGTTGGCGTAGAGCCTTGCGGCGCGGCCGAGCCAGCCGTCCCAGGTCACCAGCACGTTGTCGACCCACTCGTTGCTGGCATAGGTGTCGCCGACCTTGTCGATGTCGGACCACGGCGTGCCTGGTGCGATCGCGGCCGGCTTCGGCAGCTTCTCGTCCTTGGCCCGCAGCACCATCGCCAGCGTCATCGCACCACCCGTCGATGTCCCGAAGATCGCCATCCGGCGAGCGTCGTGGTTCCTGGTGATCTCCTTCCAGACCGCCATCGCGTCGTCCATCGCGGCGGGATAGGGGAAGTCGGGCGGCATGCGGTAGTCGACCGAGATCACCTTGAAGCCGCCAAAGCCCGCCATCATGATCGCTTCCGGCAACGCGGCCTCGCCGGGCCCGAACACATAGCCGCCGCCATGGACGTGGACCAGAAGGCGGCGCCGGTTCTCAGGCGGGATCCTGTTCGGCGTCACGATGAAGCAATGCACGCCGGCGATTTTGGTGTCCTCGACCTTGACGCCGAGCTTCTCCTTCATCGCGGGAACGCCTGAGATCGACAGTTTTGCGCGGCGATCGATCAGCTCCTTCCATTCCGCCGGGGTTTTCGGATCTGCATTGAAATGCGGCGGAAACGGCGCGCCGATCATGGCCTGCATGTCGGAGCTGACGTCGCTGGCGGGATTAGCTATCGATTTGATTGGTGCGACCCGCTTGCCGTTGTCGGCATTGGCGGCCGCCTCGGATTTCGCGAGCTCGTCATAGGAAACCGCAGCCTGTGTGTAGGCAGCGGTGGGCAGAGCAATTGCGGCAAGTGTGATGATGGCGATCGAAACGATCGCGCGATGCGGTTTGCGCATGCGGTTTCCCCTGGGATCCGTTTCGTTGTTGTTGGACCGGGATCCTGCGGTGTGGCGCTAGGCTAGACCAGCGTGTGCGGACCGTGAAGTGCTACCTGCGATGCGCGACGCTGCGGCTATTGCTCGGCCTTGAACGGCCGCGTCAGCAGCGCTTCGATCGCGGCGTCGATCGTCAACCTGCCGTCGAGGATGGCGGCGACCGCCTGCGAGACCGGCATGTCGACGCCTCGCGCAGCCGCGAGCTCGACCAGCACCGGCGCGGTGAATGCGCCTTCCGCAAGCTTGCCGGCGGGCGCGGCCTCGCCGCGACCGAGCGCGATCCCGAGCGCGAAATTGCGCGACTGCGCGGTCGAGCAGCTCAGCAGGAGGTCGCCGAGACCGGAGAGACCGGACAGCGTTTCCGTGCGCGCGCCGCAGGCACGGCCGAGCCGCGCCAGCTCGCTGAAGCCGCGCGTGGTCAGCGCGGCGTGGGCGGAGGCGCCGAGCTTGCGGCCGACCACGATGCCGGCGGCGATCGCCAGCACGTTCTTGGCCGCGCCGCCGATCTCGACGCCGCGGATGTCGGTGGAGTGATAGGGACGGAAGGTCGGCGAGCCCAGCGCCTGCACCATCGCGCTCGCCAGGGTCTCATCCTTTGCCGCAAGCGTTACTGCAGTCGGCAGGCCGCGCGCGACGTCGTCGGCAAAGCTCGGCCCCGACAGGATCGCCGGCTGCGCGTGCGGCGCCGCCTCCGCGATGATGTCGGTCATGAATTTATGGGTGCCATGCTCGATGCCCTTGGCGCAGGCGACGATCGGCACCGGCTTCGCCAGATGCGAGGCGAGCATGTTGACCGCGCCGCGCAGATGCTGCGCCGGCGTGACGATCAGCAGCATGTCGGCGCGTGCGGCTTTCGCGAGCTCGTGCGTGACGACGATCTCCGGCGCGAGCTTCACGCCGGGCAGCCGCGGATTGTCGCGGGTCGATGCGATGCGCGCGGCGTGCTCTGCACTGCGCGCCCAGAGCGTCACGTTCCGTCCGGCCCGCGCCGCCACGGTCGCGAGCGCCGTGCCCCAGGCGCCGGCCCCGATCACCGCGACGGACTGGAACGCAGCCATGGCTAGTATCCCGCCCGGGTCTTGCCGTAGCCTGCGGGTGCCGTCGCGTTGGCGTCGAGCAGCCAGCGGGCGCGGGGCTGGGCTTCCATCGTGTCGGTCAGGCCGAGCGCGAGGCGTTCGGCGCCGGCCCAGGCGATCATCGCGCCATTGTCGGTGCAGAGCGCGGGCGGCGGCATGATCAGCTGCGTGTCCGCCTCGCGCGCGACGGCGTAGAGGGCGCCGCGGATCGCATGATTGGCCGCGACACCGCCGGCCGCCACCAGCGCATTGGGTGCACCGAACCGCTCGCGGAAAAGTCGGAGACCGACGTTGAGACGGTCGGCCGTCGAGTCCAGCACCGCGGCCTGGAAACTCGCACAGAGATCGCAGACGTCCTGCGGTGTGATTTCGGCCAGCCGGCTCGCCTCGGTGCGGACCGCCGTCTTCAATCCCGAGAGCGAGAAGTTGGCATCGGGACGTCCCTGCATCGGCCGCGGAAACGCAAAGCGCGCGGCATCGCCGTTTTCCGCCGCGCGCTCGACCTGCGGTCCGCCGGGATAGGGCAGGCCCAGCATCTTCGCGACCTTGTCGAAGGCCTCGCCGATGGCGTCGTCGACGGTGGTGCCGAGCCGCACATACTGGCCGACGCCGGTGACGGCGACGATCTGGGTATGGCCGCCCGAGGCGAGGAAGAGGCAATAGGGAAATGCGATGGCGTCGGTGAGGCGTGGCGTCAGCGCATGCGCTTCGAGATGGTTCACCGCGACCAGCGGCGTGTCGTGCACCATCGCGATCGCTTTCGCGGTGGTGAGCCCGACGATGACGCCGCCGATCAGGCCCGGCCCCGCCGCGGCGGCGACACCGCTGAGCTGGGCGTAGTCGATGCCGGCCTCGTGCATGGCGCGGTCGATGATGCCGTCGAGGACATCGACATGCGCGCGCGCCGCGATCTCCGGCACGACGCCGCCGAAGCGGGCGTGCTCCTCGATCTGGGACCGCACGATGTTGGACAAAATCCTGCCGACCCCGTCGGGTGCGCGCTCGATCACGGCCGCGGCGGTCTCGTCGCAGGTGGTTTCGATGCCCAGCACCAGCATTGGTGAATCGTTATCCAATTTGGGCCCTTGCGCTCATCCGTAAAGCAGAGTTCTGGTACGTCCGGTAGCATTCCGGGGTCGGCCTGCGCAATCGTCACGCGCAGCCGTTCCGGTGAATGCGTCACCGTCACGCGGTCCGGGAACACACGCGATGTCCATTCTTGTCACACGGCCGCATCCCGACAATGAGGCGACGGCGGAGAATTTGCGCGCGCGGGGTCATGTGGTGCTGCTCGCGCCGGTGCTCAAGTTCGAGCCGGTCGCTTTTCATGACGAGAGTGAGGCGGGCTACAGCGCCATCATTGTCACGTCGGCCAATGCAATCCGTGCCGTCGCGCCGCAATTGGCGGACCTCGGCCTTTTGGAGCTGCCGCTGTTTGCGGTCGGCGAGCACACTGCGACTGCCGCGCGCGATGTCGGCTTCGCGGAGGTGATCGTCGCCGGCGGTGATGCCGCTTCGCTGCGCGACAAGGTCATTCAAAGTGCGCGCGACAAGGTGCTGAAGAAGAAGGGTACGCTGCTTTATCTTGCGGGGGCGGACCTGTCGCGCGACCTCGGCGGCGAGCTCGGCGCCGAAGGATTCAACGTGGTCACGCAGACCACCTATCGCATGGCGCCGGTCAAGCATCTGCCGCGCGAGGTCTGCGAGGGCTTTGCCGCCCATGGCGTCGAGGCGGTGTTGCATTACTCCCGCCGCAGCGCGCGGGCCTTCCTGGAGGCGGCGCGGGACGAAGGTGTCGAAATCTCGGCGCTGGCGATCCCGCAATGCTGCCTGTCCGAGACGGTCGCGGCGGTGCTGCGCGATGCCGGTGCGTCGCAGGTTCTGGTGGCGGCGTCGCCGGACGAAAATGCCTTGTTTGGCACCTTGGAGCGTGCTTTGCGGACCCGTTTGGCGTAAGAGGTCGGGCCGAATCCGACGCAATCGGGTCCGTTTTGGGCATGTAAGTGTGAGGAACCGTCACGATGGCCGACGACAAGCCTGAAGACGCAGGACTGGCCCCCGAATCCGGCCGCGCCAAGCGGACGCCGCCCACCATCGACCTCGAGGCGACCGAAGTCTCCACCCAGCCGCAGGAGACGCCCGCTGCGCCGGAGGCCCAGCCGGGGTCTGAGCAGGCTGCCGTTGACGAAACCAAGTCCGAAAAGGTCGAGGCTGAAGAGGCCAAGTTGGACGAGGTGAAGTCGGACGAGGTCAAGTCCGAGTCGCAGCCCGAGCGCGCCGAGGAGCAGCCTTCCGTTGCGGCCGCGCCGGTTTCGCCGTCGATTTCCCCCTGGGTCATTGCGCCGTTCTCGGGCGCTGTCGCAGCCGCACTGGTGATCGGGGTCGGCTGGGTGCTGGGCTGGCCTGCCGTGCAGGAGCCGCCGGCAGCGCCGCAAGTGACGAGCGCGACGGTCGACGCGCTGAGCGGCCGCGTTGCCGCGGTCGAAGCCAAGGCCGGAAAGCCCGCGGCCGATCCGGCCATGGCGGCGCGGATCGACGCGCTGGAAAAATCAGCGAGCGCCCTGCGCAGCGACATCGCCAATCTGCGTGCGCAGTCCGACAAGACCGCGACTGCTCTGAACGATCCCAAATCTTCGTCGGCCCTTGCCGCGCTGAGCGATCGCATTGCCCAGCTCGAGCGTGCCAGCAGGTCCGAACGCGCCGAGCTCGCGCAACAAGGCGAGAAGATCGCCGATGCAAAGGTGATGGACGACAAGCCGCTGCGCTATGTGGTCGTCGCCTCCCTGCTCGACGTGGCCGTACGCCACAATGATCCCTATGAGGCGCAGCTCGCTGCCGCGCGGGCGCTCGCGCCCAAGCCCGACATGCTGAAGCCGCTCGATGTGTTCGCGTCCGCCGGCATCCCGACGCCGGTCGCGCTGAGCCGCGAGCTGCTCAACATCGTGCCGAAATTGACGCCGCCTGCGGAAGCGCCGAGCGCCAACGCCGGCATCGTCGAGCGCCTTCAGGCCGGAGCCTCGAAACTCGTCCGCATCGAGCGCACCGACGGGGTCGGCAACGACCGTGGCGCCATTGTCGCGCGCGTGACGGCGGCGGCGCTTCGCAATGATTTCACGGAGGCGCGGCGCGAGCTGAAGACGCTGCCCGAGGCTGATCGCGCACCGGCCCAGGCCTGGCTCGACAAGACCGATGCGCGAGACGCCGCGCTCGCGGCCTCCCGCAAATTCGCCGACGATGCCATGGCTAGTCTGACCAAGCCTGCTCAATAAGATTCGCGCAACGAACTGCGCGTATAGGGGTTGCCATGCTTCGCATCGTCCTCTTCCTCGTTCTGATTGCGCTCGCAGGCGCCGGCGCGGCCTGGATTGCCGATCAGCCCGGCGATGTCGTGATGACCTGGGGCGGTTATCGGGCCTCACCGAGCATTCCGGTGTTCGTGCTTGGCCTCGGCATATTCGCCGTCCTGATCGTCTTGTTCTGGAGCCTCGCGACGATGCTCTGGCGCGCGCCGGGGCGTCTGCGCCGCCGCAGCCGTGAGAAGCGCCACGCCCGCGGCCGCCACGCCATCACCCACGGCCTGCTTGCGATCGGTCATGGCGATACCGCGCTGGCCCGCCGTCACGCCGATACCGCACGGCGGCTGGCCGCAAACGATCCGCTTGCGCTGCTGCTGCATGCGCAGTCGGCTCAGCTCGAAGGCAATCGCGACGAGGCCCAGCGCGTCTTCCGCGTCATGGCCGAGCGCGACGACACCCGCCTGCTCGGCCTGCGCGGCCTGTTCATCGAGGCGCAGCGCGCCGACGATGCGGTCGGCGCCGTCATGATCGCGGAGGAAGCGATCAAGCTGTCGCCGTCCTCGACCTGGGCCTCCCATGCGGTGCTCGGCTTCCGCTGCGCGCGCGGTGACTGGAGCGGTGCGCTCGCGATCCTCGATTCGAACCTGTCCGCGGGCCAGATCGACAAGCGGGCCTATCGCCGCCAGCGCGGCGTGCTGCTGACGGCGCGTGCGCTTGAGCTGCAAACCATGGACCGCGACGTCGCGCGCGAGAGCGTGATGGAGGCGATCAAGCTGGCGCCGACCCTGGTGCCGGCCGCCGTGCTCGCCGCGAAGTTCGAGAGCGAGGCACATCAGGTGCGCCGCTCCATGAAGCTGGTCGAAGCCGCCTGGCTCGCCAATCCGCACCCCGACCTCGCCGACGCCTATGCGCATGTCAAACTCGGCGATTCCGCGCGGCAGCGTTTGCAGCGGGTCGAGACGCTCGCGGCCAAGACGCCCGCCGACAAGGCCGGTCATGTCGAGGGCCAGCTCGCGATCGCGCGCGCAGCGATCGACGCCTCCGAGTTCGCCCGCGCGCGCGCCGTGCTGGCGCCTTACGTCAACGATCCGACCCAGCGCGTCGCGCTGCTGATGGCCGAGCTCGAGCGCACCGAGCATGGCGACGGCGGTCGGGCCCGCGCCTGGACCTTACGCGCTGTGCGCGCCCGGCTCGATCCGGCCTGGACCGCGGACGGCTATGTCAGTGACCGCTGGCGCCCGGTCTCCCCGGTCACCGGCCGCCTCGATGCCTTCCAGTGGCAGACGCCGGTGGCGAGCCTGCCGTCCGACAAGGGCACCACGATCGAATCCTCGGCCTTCGAGGAAGCCATGCTGGCCGCCCCGCCGCCGAAGCGGGTGGCCGCGGCCCCGAGCGAAAGTCCGGTGGAACCGGTCGTGATCGCTCCGGTGCCGGCGGCACAGGACAATTCGCCCCCTGAGGCCAAGGAAGGTCCCACGGAAGGTCCCAAGGAAGCTGCCAGGGAAACGGTCAAGGAAATGGCCAAGGAGGTCGTCAAGGAAGAGCCGGTGGTTGCGCCCGTCGAGCCGGTCAAACCGGCCTCCGAGGCCGCCGAATCATCGCCGGTGGCGGCAACGCCGGTGTTCCGGACCCGCGCCGACCTCGGCAAGCCCGCGCAGGCCCCGATCCAGACCGTCATCCCGATCATTCGCGCCCCCGACGATCCCGGAATTGACGACGACGGCCCGAGCGATGAATTTACGGAACAAATCGGCACGCCAAAGGCCCAGGCCGGCGGCTGGCGCGGTTTCTGGTCCCGCTGGGGCGCGTAAGGGGCATTTCGCCTCCCGCTTCTCCTTGCCAATTCGGGCCATGCCCGATATCAGGAGCGCGCGTATCGGGACCGGCATTGCGCAGGGTCCCGGCAGGGTTCGCCGCAATAGCTCAGTCGGTAGAGCACGTCATTCGTAATGACGGGGTCGGGGGTTCGAATCCCTCTTGCGGCACCAGCGCCTCCCCTTCATCCGATCGTCATTTTGCACTGAAGTCGGGTCGCGTGTTGATCGCGGCCCGGCGGGTTCGAGTGGTGCGGCACCCCATGTGATGCCAGTCACATAATCCCGGACGCATCTCCCGTAGTGTCACGGTCACGCAAGCACGGGGAGATTCCACATGCGCAAGATCATTCTGGTTGCCGCCATGGTCCTGGCCTCTGCATCTGCCCATGCGGGCGAGCGCAGCCTGTCGCTGTCGGGGCCGGCCGGGCCGACCGTTGCTTCGCAAGCCACGACGACCGCTGCCTCCGCGACGCAGATCAGCGACGTCGCGCCATCAGTCGAACCGCCGAAATATGTCGATCGTCCGCCGGCGGTGTCGGCGCCTGCACCTGCTGCTGTTTCTGCGCCCGCGCCCGCCGCGGCGACCGCTCCGGCTGCGACCCCGACCACCCCGACCGCAGCGCCGGTCGCGACGACCAAGCCCGCGAAGACCGCAAGGGTGGAGAAGCCGAAGCGCAAGCGCGAATGGACCGAGCGCCGCATCATCAGCGAGCTGCATCGCCACGGGATCTATTGGTAAGCCGCCGTCTCCTCTCAAAAGCAAATGGCCGGGCGTGAGCCCGGCCATGCGCATATTGGAATGGTGATTGAACAGCGCTTACTGCGAGACCGTTTGCACCACGCTCGAGATCGGGCGCGTGGTCGTGGTTGCGGTCGGCACCTTCATGTCCTTCATCAGCGCCTCGTCATATTCCGGCAGCGACTGAAGCGTCGTCTTCGCTTTCATTTGCACAACCTTGTAGCCGCCGGCCTTGAGGCGCGCGAGCAGCGCCGGCATCGCTTCGCCGGTGTGCTTCTGGAAGTCGTGCATCAGGATGATGCCCTTGCCGAGCTTGTCGAGCCGCGTCATCACCGTTTCGATGATCTTCTCCGGCGTCGCGCCCTTCCGGAAGTCGAAGGAGTCGATGTCGGTCGAGAACATTGCGACGTTGCGGGTGCCGAAATAGCTCACGATCGCCGGATTGTGCTGAAGCTGCGGGAAGCGGAAGAACGGCGCCGGGTTGGCACCGAGCGCGAATTTCACCGCGCTGATACCCTTTTCGACCTCGTCCTTGGCCTGCTGCTCCGTCATCTTCTTGCTGTTCAGATTGACATGCGACCAGGTGTGCGTGCCGACCGTGTGGCCCTGGGCCAGCACCTGGCGCAGGATTTCGGGATGATAGGTCGCATGCTTGCCGACCGAGAAGAACAGGCCCTTGGTGCATTCATCCGCGAGCGCCTTCAGCACCGCGGGCGTGTTCACCGGCCAGGGACCGTCGTCGAAGGTCAGCACGACCTCCTTGTCGGTGAGGAAGTCGAACTGCTTGAAATGGTCGAAGCCGAAGCCGGGGCCGCCGGTGGTGTCGATCTCGACCACGCGGGAGACGCCCAGGGCGTTCGGATTGGCGCAGGTCTGCTTCGGCTGCACCGGCATGACCGGGGCGGGCGCCGGCGCAGGCGCCTGGGCAACGGTCGTCGGCTTGGCCGCGATCGTCGCGGTGGTCGCGACGTCGTCCTTGGCGGCAAGCTTCGCCGGTGCCGGCAACGGGTCGGCGGCACGGGCGGCAACTGTCTGGGGAGCGCCCTGATCGGCGCGCGAGGAATAATAAAACCAACCGCCGGCGGCGATCACGACCGCGGCAACTACACTGGCCAGCATCAGGCCCAACGCATTACGCATCGCTACTCTTTCCAATTACGCAACCAAACCGGCGGAATCCCCGGTGCGACGAGCCATTAATGCGAAGGAACAGTTAACGTGACACCAACACGACAGCGGATGCGCAGGAATTTCAGCATGGTGCGCCAACGTGACCGATGTCACAGTTGGGGTGCCACTCGTGACCGTCATCACAGTGGAAACTGTTTTGCTGGAGCATCGTAGTTCCCATCAACAACGGGCCCGCTTTTGCGGCGCTAATGGGAGCTTCAAATGACCACCTCTCTGACTGCCAAGTCCCTGACCAGCAAGATCCGCGACACCAGCCTGGCGCTGGGCTTCGCCGCGATCGTCTCGATCATCTCGACGACCTCGAGCTTCGCCTTCTCGGCCGAGGCGCAGCAGCAGTGCACCGGCGATGCCTTCCGCCTGTGCTCGTCGGAGATCCCCAACATCCCGAAGATCACGGCGTGCATGATGAAGCATCGTTCGGATCTGAGCGCCGGCTGCCGCGCGGTGATGGACAAGGACCTCGCCAAGGGCGCCTCACGCAAGGTCGCTGACGCTCAGGACAGTCAGTAAGAGAACGCGCAACGCCGCAAGCGTTGCAATCGAACGAGCTCCCCTCGCGATGGCTCCGGCGTCAAGCCGGGGCCACGTGGCGGCGCCGATCAGCCTGCAAGTTCAGCCCTCCAATAAAGCCGTTGCGGCTGAGGGATCGTCGCACTAGCTTCGCCCGCACATTCTTCCGGGTAAGAGGCATTATGCGATGACCAGATTTCTTTTCATTCTTCCTTTGCTCCTGTGCGCATCGGCCGCGTCGGCGCAACAGCAGCCTGGCCACGATGCCTGCGCGCGCGACGTCACGCGCTTCTGCCGCGCCGTGATGAACAATGGCGATGGTGCCGTGCTCGCCTGCCTGAAACAGAACCGCACCAAGCTCAGCAAGGCCTGCGACAAGATGCTGACCGATCACGGGCAGTAAGACGTGACGTCGTAGCCCGGATGAGCGTAGCGATATCCGGGACGCCTGGCCCCGCATGTCGCTTCGCTCATGCGGGCTACGGTTCTGGCAAACCTTACGTGCTGCTCCCCGCCGCGGTCGCGACCACCGGCAGCACCTCGTCCTTGGTGCGATCCGGCGTCTCTTCCTTCCAGCGCACCGAGCCGAACGGCCGCTCCAGCATGCGACGGATCCGCACCGGGTCGGGGCCCATATGGTAGTCGATCGCCTGCTGATGCAGCGCGCGCTCGGACTGGGTCGAGCGGTTGCGCTGGCGCAGGTAATCGAACCAGGTCGGGCAGTGATAGCGCTCGGTCCACAATTCGGGATCGGCGATGTCGCGTGCGATCGACCAGCCATAGGCGCCGTTGCGCTGCCGGGAGAGCTGCACGTCCTGCATCACATTGTGGAAGGCGCGCGCGTTCTCCTGAGACACGCGGTATTCGATCTCCACCACCAGCGGCCCGCTGCGGCCGGTGATCGACAGCTTCACCTCGGGATCGGCCAGCACGTCGGCGTCCTCGTTGCGGGCACCGACGCGCGGCATCGCGAGCCAGATTCCGAGCAGCGGCGAGAGCAGCATCAGGCCGGCCGCAACCAGCAGCGCGACCTCGACGCCGGCATAGTCGGTGAGATGGCCCCAGCCCCAGGCACCGATCGCGATGCCGCCGGAGATCGAAGCCTGGAACGCGGCGAGCGAGCGGCCGGCCACCCAGCGCGGCGCCGAGAGCTGCACGCCGATATTGAACAGCGCGACCGCCGCCATCCAGACCGCACCCGCGAGCACCAGCGCGGCCGCCGTCAGCACCGGCTCGTTGCTGACCGCAAGCGCGGCCATCGCGAAGGCCATCGAGAGGGTGCAAGCGCGGATCGCGGCCTCGCCGCTCATGCGCTTGCGCAATTCGTGGATGTTGAGCGCGCCGACGACCGCGCCCATGCCGAAGGCGCCGAGCATGATGCCGTAGGTCTGCGCGCCGCCATGCAGCAGATCGCGCGCGACCAGCGGCATCAGCGCCATCACGGCGCCGCCGATCAGGCCCATCACCAAGGTGCGCAACAGCACGATCTTGATCGGCGGCGAATTGGTGATGTAGCGGAAGCCCGAGACCATGGCGCGGTTGAGCTTTTCCCGCGGCAGGCGCGACGGTTCGACCGAGCGGCGCCACATCAGCAGCACCACCAGCAGCGGCAGATAGAGGATCGCGTTGCAGGCAAACGCCGCTACCGCGCCGAGCGAGGCGACGATGACGCCGCCGACCGCGGGGCCGAAGCTGCGTGCGATGTTGTAGCTGATGCCGTTCAGCGCGACGGCCGACGGCAGCGCTTCGGGCGGCACCTGCTCGCTGACCGAGGATTGCCAGGCCGGTCCGAACAGCGCGTTGCCGCTGCCGACGACGAAGCAGAAGGCGAGCAGCGTTTCCGGCGTGATCAGCTTGAGCCCGGCCAGGATCGTCAGCGCGGTGGCGCCGGTCAGCGCGATCGCGAGCGAGACCAGGGTGACGATGCGACGGTCATACATGTCGGCGATGGCGCCGGCCGGCATCGAGATCAGCATGATCGGCAGCATCAGGGCGGTCTGCACCAGCGCGACCTTGTCCGCCGAGGCCGCCATCTGCGTCATCGCCCAGGCCGCGCCCACGCCCTGGATCAGGAGGCCGAGATTGGAGAGCAGGCTGGCGAGCCAGATGCGCCGGAATACGGTGTACCGCAGGGGTGCGGTGATGCCGTCGCCGGCGAATTTCTGACGGTTCGGCTGCTCGGTCATATCCCCTTCCAAATGGGCTGGCAGAAGTGGTCTTTGGGTGATTCCGGCAATGTCAGTGATGCCCGCGAAAGTCCTTCGCTGTCCAGTGCTTAGGCCGCTATAAGCGGTGCAAAGTTGGGTTTGCCGGGGAGGAACGGATGAAGCTGTCGCGACGGACGATCTTGCAGGGTGCCGGCAGCTTGCCTTTCGCGGTTGCGAGCTTGCGGACGGGCGCACTGGCACAATCGGCGCCGATCGCGGCGCAGCCTCCGGAGCTGCCTCCGATCCTGTTCGTCCACGGCAATGGCGACTACGACGCGCTCTGGATGACGACGCTGTGGCGGATGGAATCCAACGGCGTCGCGCGCGAGCGCATGATGGCGATCAATTTCACCGATCCCAATGCGCGCACCGACGACAAGGTCGAGCAGGCGGGCCGCTCCTCGACCGAGGATCAGCGCCGCGAGCTCGCCGCCGCCATCGCTGAGTTGAAGCGCCGTACTGGCGCACCTCGCGTGGCGCTGGTCGGAAGTTCCCGCGGCGGCTACGCCATTCGCAACGTCATCAAGAACGGCGGCGCGGGCGATGTCAGCCATGCCGTGCTGTGCGGCACACCCAATCACGGCGTGTTCGCGACCGACGATCAGCCCAACAACGAGTTCAACGGCCGCGGCACGTTCCTGCGCGGCCTGAACGAGGGCGAGAGCGAGGTAACGCCGGGTGTCGCCTTCCTCACGCTGCGCAGCGACGGCATGGACAAATACGCGCAAGCCGACGGCCGCTTCATCGGCAAGCCCGGCACGCCGACCGGCGTCACCACCGAAGGACCGGAGCTGAAAGGCGCGACCAATCTCGTGCTCGGCGCGCTCGATCATCGCGAGGTGGCATTCCACCCGCGCGCCTTTCGCGAGATCTACAAATTCATCGCCGGACGTGAGCCCGCACGGATCGCGATTGTCCCGGAACAGAGCGTCAGGCTGAGTGGCCTCGTCACGGGCACGCCCGGCGGCGTTTCGACCAATCGTCCGGTTGCGGGTGCAACCGTCGAGATATTCCGCGTCGATCCCGATACCGGTGAGCGCAAGGGCAGTGCGGTGCACAGCGCTAAGACCGGCGCCGACGGCCGCTGGGGGCCGGCACAGGTCGATCCGTCCTGGTCGCTCGAATTCGTCCTGACGTCGCCGGATGCGCCGACAACGCATATCTACCGCTCGCCATTCCCGCGCTCGTCCGATGTCGTGCATCTGCGGCCTGCGCGTCCGCTCGGGCCGCCGGATAAGGAGGCCGGAGCTGTCGTGATCATGTCGCGGCCGCGCGGCTATCTCGGCCTGCCGCGCGACGTGGTGCTGCTCGACGGCAAGGAGCCGGCCGACGTCAAGCCGGGCGTGCCCACGGATTCGGCAGCGACCTTGCGGCTGCCGCCGAGCGAGATCGGGCGTAACATCGTGGCCCAGTTCGACGAAGAACGGATTGTGGCACGCGCCTGGCCCGCCGCCGAGAACAGGATTGCGGTTGCCGAGCTGACTTACTAGCTATTTCCCTGCGTCACATCTCGGGAGGGAGCCATGAATATCGCCAGCGTGCGTCGGCCCATCACTCCTCCGGCCCCGCCGCGTGCGCCCGACGACATGACGTTCCTTGGCCGGGTCGCACTCCTCCGGCAGAACATGATCGCGACCTGGGCGCAGCGCGCCTATGAGGAAGAGGTCATCAAGGGCCGCTTCTTCCTCCACAACAGCTTCATCCTGAACCAGCCGGCCGCGATCCGGCACGTCCTGCTCAACAACTACGAAAATTACACGCGAACGCCGGCCGGGATCCGCATGCTGCGTCCGGTGCTCGGTGAGGGCCTCCTGATCGCCGAAGGTCATTCCTGGACGTTTCAGCGGCGCACGCTCGCGCCTGCGTTCACGCCGCGCGCGACCGCGAATCTCGTCCCGCACATGACAGCCGTGCTCGACGAGACCATTGCGAAGCTGGATACGCAGACCGGCGCACCGGTCGATCTGCGCGAGATCATGCAGCGCATGACGCTGGAAATCGCCGGGCGCACGATGTTCTCGTTCGGCATGGACCGCCACGGCGCGACCCTGCGCAACTTCGTCATGGAGTATGGCGAGCGGCTGGGACGGCCGTATTTCCTCGACATGCTGCTGCCGGTGTCGTGGCCGACCCCGATGGATTTTGCCCGCGCCCGCTTCCGCAAGCGCTGGACCGAATTCGTCGCGATGCTGATCGCCGAACGGCGCAAGATGGGCAAGAAGGACGGCGCGCCGCCGCGCGACCTGTTCGACCTCATGGACGAGGCGCGCGATCCCGAAACCGGCAAGGGTTTTTCGGACGAGCAGCTCGTCGACGAGGTCGCGACCATGATCCTCGCCGGTCACGAGACCACGGCGACCGCGCTGTTCTGGGCGCTCTATCTGCTCGCGCTCGATCCGGAGACGCAGGAGGAGGTGGCGTCCGAGACCCGTGGCGAACATCTCGACAGCATGGCCGATATCGATCGCCAGAAATTCACCCGCGCCGTGATCGACGAGACGATGCGGCTCTATCCGCCGGCCTTCCTGGTCGCGCGGGCCGCGCGCGAGAAGGACAATGCCGCCGGCGTCGAGATCGGCAGGGGCGACATTATCATGATCGCGCCGTGGCTGCTGCACCGGCACGAGAAGCTGTGGGACCAGCCGAACGCGTTCATTCCCAAGCGCTTCATGTCCAAAGAGGCGCCCGATCGGTTCGCTTATCTGCCGTTCGGCGCAGGCCCGCGCGTCTGCATCGGCGCGCCGTTCGCGCAGGCCGAATCCGTGCTGGCGCTGGCCCGGCTGATCGGCGCCTTCCGCGTCCAGCTCGCCGACAAGACTCCCGTGATCCCGCTCGGCGTCGTCACGACGCAGCCGGACCGTTCGCCCCTGTTCAGCATCACGCGCCGATGACGGGCTGTTGCCCGGCCGATGGCGTGATCAAACCAAGATAGAGTTACGCCATGAGCGATATCCAGGCCCAGTTCTCCGTTCTGAAGCAGACTGCGGACGCAAAGGTGGTCGATGCGATTGCCGAGCTCATCGAGCACGGCGAGGACCACGAGCTCAACCGCGTCAACGTTCTCGATTTCTCCCGGCAGCACGGCCTCGACGAGGAGCGCGTCATCTCCGCCTTCCTGCATTCGGCCCGGCTCGGTCTGTTCGATCTCGGCTGGAACGTGCTGTGCCCGGGCTGCGGCGGCGTCCTTGGCGCGCACTCGACGCTGAAGGCGCTGAAGCCCGATGACTACCACTGCGCGCTCTGCGCCTGCGGTTACAAGGCCTCCGTCGACGATCAGGTCGAAGTCTCCTTCACCGTGAACCCGCGGGTGCGGCGCATCGCGGCGCACGACCCTGACACGCTTCCGGTGTGGGAGTATTTCAAGCAGGTGTTCTGGAGCTCCGGCGTCGACTTCAACAAGGAATCGTTCGCGACCTTGTCCGACGAGGTGACGCTCGACACGATGGAGCTGCCGGCCGGCGAGAAGGCGACCATGTCGCTGCAATTGCCGAACGACTTCATCATCATCTTCGAGCCGGTGACGCACGCCGCCCATTTCATCGACGTGCAGGGCGAGCCGACCAAGGACCGTCAGCAGCTCGCTATCATGTACAACAGGGTGCAGGCGCCGACCGGGACCACGACGATGCGGCCGGGTCCGCTGCGACTGTCGCTGGAGAACCAGGCCGGCGTGCGCGTGCTGCCGTCGGTGTTCATCGCCGCCGAGGCGCTCCACCACCTCATCGGCAAGCGCAAGCCGTTCCTCACCGCCAAGCGGATGCTGTCGAACCAGACGTTTCGCGATGTGTTCAAGGCGGACAATCTCAGTCTCGACCAGCGGCTGCAGATCACCTCGCTGACATTCCTGTTCACCGATCTGAAGGGCTCGACCGCGCTCTACGAACGCGTCGGCGATCTCGCCGCCTTCGATCTCGTGCGCGCGCATTTCCATGCGCTGCTCGAGATCATCTCGTCGGAGAAAGGCGCGGTGGTGAAGACGATCGGCGATGCGGTGATGGCGACATTCGTCCGTCCCGAGCATGCGATCGTCGCCGGCTTGCGGATGCGCGCGGCGATGGACGCGCTCAACGCGCAGCGCGGCACCGACGATCTCATCGTCAAGATCGGCATCCACGAAGGTCCATGCCTCGCGGTGATGCTCAACGAGCGGCAGGATTATTTCGGCCAGACCGTCAACATCGCAGCACGCGTGCAAAGCCTGTCGACCGCGCAGGAGATCCACATCACGGGTCCCGTGCTGGACGCACCGGCCGTCGCCGAGGTGCTGGAGCAGCGCGCAATCAAGCCGATCCAGAAACAGGCTGCGTTGCGCGGCATCGCCGACAAGATGGTGGTGTACGAGATTCCGTGAGTTCTCATTCGTCATTCCGGTTTCGCGCTTAGCGCGCCCCGGAATGACAGGGAACAGATTGCCGAAACGTAATCAGCGCGCGGAGTTGACGCACGTTGCGCTGGTTGGGTTTCCTGCTCATATAATGCTGGTAACGGCCGCGCTCCCGCGGCGTCATTGATTTTGGTAGGACCTTATGCTCGACGGCCTGCGCCAATTCATCGCCGACATTGTTGCTCCCCAAGCCCAGGATCGCGCGTTCGGCGACAGCGATTACAGGCTGGCGGCGACGGCGTTGCTGGTCCACGTGGTCTCGCTGGACGGACAGCCGACGGCGACCGAGCAGCGCAAGCTGCACAGCCTGATCGAAAGCCATTTCGGGCTCGATCGCGGCACGGCGGATCGTCTGATCGCCGACGCGACCCAGGTCGAAGGCGATGCGGTCGATCTCTATCACTTCACCAGCGTCATCATGCGCTCGCTCGACGAAGAGGGTCGCAAACGCATCGTCCAGATGATGTGGGAGCTGGTCTACGCCGACGGCCAGGTTTCTGAATTCGAAGATAATGTGGTCTGGCGGGCCTCCGACCTGCTCGGGATTTCCCAGCGTGACCGGATCGACCTCAAGCATGCCGTCGCGGGCCGGGCCGGTGGTCAGGTCAAGGACGGCGCCGTCGGCGGCTGATAGCTGGCCGGTGGCAGATCGCCGGTTGTATCGGGCACATGACGAAACTTTAATGTAGCCCTCGGCCGCCCGGTTCCGGATTCGCCTGCAATTCCGGGGTTTTCTGCCCTCCCTGTTGCCTGCTCAAGCCGCCATGACGATGGCGACGCTTGCCTGTCGCGCATGCCCTATGCTCTCGTTCGGCGATTGTGGGGCCAAAAAGCGTCAATTCAAGAGACTTCGATCGTGACTGAGCGGGTAACGTTGATCACCGGTGCTTCGGCGGGCATAGGTACGGAGCTGGCGCGTGTGTTCGCCGCCAACGGGCATCGTCTCGCGCTGACGGCGCGACGAGCGGACCGGCTGGAAGCGCTCGCCAATGAGCTTGCCGCCAAGGGCGGCAAGAAGCCGATTGTGATCGCCTGTGATCTCCGGGACATCGACGCCGGCGAGAAGATCGCCGCGGCGCTCGCGGCCGAAGGTGTCGAGCTCGACAACCTCGTCAACAATGCCGGCTTCGGCGTGTTCGGCGATGCCATCGAGCGCGACCGCTGTGAGCAGGTCGGCATCGTCGACGTCAACGTCCGCGCGTTGACCGATCTGTCGCTGCGCTTTGCCGATCAGCTGATCAGGAACAAGGGTGGCCTTCTCAATGTCGGCTCGGTCGCAGGCTTCCTGCCCGGCCCCGGCATGGCCGTGTACTACGCGTCCAAGGCCTATGTGATTTCTCTCACCGAGGCCTTGCGGGCGGAGCTCGCGCCGCACGGCGTTCGTGTCACCGTGCTTTGCCCGGGTCCGGTGCCCACCGAATTCCAGGCGCGCGCCGGCGTCGGGTCCGGCCATGACACGGCTCTTCTCAACGTGCCTGCGGCCGTTGTCGCGGAGCAGGCCTATCGCGGCCTGATGGCCAACAAACGTGCAGTGCTGCCCGGTCTCGGCATCAAGATCGTGCCATTCGCGCTGCGCTTCTTCCCGCGTGGCTTCATCCTGTCCGCCACCAGCCGGTTCCAGCGGCAGCGGCACTGAAGAAAGCCCTCAGCATCCGTAGTGGCCCGGAGCTTGCTTCAATATCGGTGCGTGTGTGCGCGAACTCACGCGATGTTAACCTTCGCTTAGCTATGCTGGCGATCTGAACCGATAGCACTCGCAGAGGCCATGTCGTTCCGGACGGACAGGTTTGGTGGCGCAGAATTGGTGCCCTTCCCCAGAAGGACGCCGGGCGCGGCCGCCTCCGAGGCCCGGTTGCCGGTTCTGATCGTCCTGCATCAGGAATCCTCGACGCCCGGCCGCGTCGGCAATGCGCTGCGCGCGCTCGGCCATCGCCTCGACATTCGCCGTCCCCGCTTCGGCGATCCCCTGCCCGAGACGCTCGACCGGTATGCCGGCGCCGTGTTCTTCGGCGGCCCGATGAGCGCCAACGATTCCGACGACTACATCCGGCGCGAGATCGACTGGATCGAAATTCCACTCCGCGAACAGCGGCCATTCCTCGGCATCTGCCTCGGTGCGCAGATGCTGGCGATGCAGCTTGGTGCGCGCGTCGCGCCACATGCGGAGGCACTGACCCAGATCGGCTACTACCCGATCCGGCCCACAGCGGCGGGTCACGCGCTCTGCCCGCACTGGCCGGCGCAGGTCTATCACTGGCATCGCGAGGGATTTCAATTGCCTGCCGGCGCTGAACTGCTGGCGGAAGGCGATGATTTTCCGATCCAGGCGTTCCGCACCGGCAATACCTTCGGCGTGCAGTTTCATCCCGACGTGACCTACGCGATGATGCATTGCTGGACCACGCGCGGCTATGACGGTCTCAGCGCGCCCGGTGCGCGCGAGCGGCATCATCATTTCGCCGACCGCGCCGTCTATGACGCCGCGGAACGTGCCTGGCTCGATCATTTCATCGACGGCTGGCTGGCGCGCCGGCCGGTGCTGGCGCAAGCCGCCGAGTGATCGCGGCTTCGCTCAGGTTCTTGGCGCAAGTCCTTGGCGCAAGTGTCCTTGCCTCTTCCCTGGATATGCTAGGCTCGCTGCCAACGAGCGCGCGCGAACGCGTGCCGGCAAAGGGAGAGCGCCATGGCCTACGAACACATTCTCTATGAGGTGAGCGACAAGATCGCGACCATCACGCTCAATCGTCCCGATCGCATGAATGCGTGGACGCCGATCATGGAGCGCGACGTGCGTCATGCGATGGAAGCATCGAGCGCGGACGACAATGTCCGCGTCATCGTGCTGACCGGTGCAGGCCGCGCCTTCTGTGCCGGCGCCGACATGGATGCGCTGAAAGGGCTCGATCCCAACGATGTCAGGCGCGCATCGAATCTGCCGCCGTTCGACATGAACCGCCGGCCGGACTGGCAGACCCGCTACGGATTCTATCCGTCGATCGCAAAGCCGGTGATTGCCATGCTCAACGGCGCCACCGCCGGCATCGGGCTCGTTCACGCGCTCTATTGCGACCTGCGCTTTGCCGCCGACAACACCGTGTTCACAACGGCCTTCGCGCGACGCGGATTGATCGCCGAACATGGCATGTCCTGGATGCTGCCGCACATCGTCGGCCACGCCAACGCGATGGATCTCCTGCTCTCGGCCCGGCGCGTGTCGAGCGAGGAGGCGCTGCGGATCGGATTGGTCAACCGACTCTGCCCGCCGGAAAAGCTGCGCGAGGAGACCTATGCCTATGCGCGCGACCTCGCCGATTTCGTCTCGCCGAGCGCCATGGCCGTGATCAAGCGGCAGCTCTACGAGGTGCCGTTCCAGACCCTGGCCGAGGCGACCATCGAGGCGAATCGCGAGATGATGGTGGCGCTGAACGGCAGCGACTTCCGGGAGGGGGTCGCAAGCTTCATGGAGAAGCGGCCGCCAAGGTTTACGGGGAAGTAGGGGGAGGAACTCGACCGGATAGAGCCCGCCGTCGCCCTCCGGGCTATGGCGGGGCAGCCTTCGCTCACTTCGCTGCGAGAGACTTCCCGGGCTTGCCTAGCCGTAGCTCGCGAAGCGAGCGAAGGCTGGTGGAGCCAGGCGGGATCGAACCGCCGACCTCGTCATTGCGAACGACGCGCTCTCCCAGCTGAGCTATGGCCCCTTTGCTGGCCGCTCTGGTAAATGCGGCCGACAACCGGCCGCCATTTAAGTCCCCGGCAGGGTCAAGTCAAGGACGCGTGTAACCCGGTTTTAGCCATCCCGACACCGACTTCCCTTGTTTGGGCGGGGGGGAACCGATATCTAGCAAAAGGCGTCAATCCCGACCGCAGCCAGAGTTTTCAAAAGCCAGAGTCTTCAAAAGTCATGCGTGCCGTTCTCGACATCGTCATCATCGTGCTCGACCTCTACGTCTGGCTGCTGATCGCCTCCGCGATCCTGTCCTGGCTGATCGCCTTCAACGTCGTGAACACCCGCAACCAGTTCGTTTCGGCGGTGGCGGAGTTCCTGTACCGGATCACCGAGCCGGTCCTGGCGCCCATTCGCAACTTCCTGCCCAGCCTCGGCGGCCTCGACATCTCGCCGATCATCCTGATCCTGCTCATCATGTTCATCGAGCGGGTGATCCTGTACTACATCTACCCGAACGTGATCTGAGCAGGCTGGAGCGCCTTGGTCGCCAAAGACGCCTTTAGGGAACCTTGGCGCTACTCGGCCGCTGGAATCAGCATCGCGCTGCGGGTGACGCCTCGCGGCGGCCGCGACGATATCGACGGGATCGAGCAATTGGCCGATGGCCGCAGCGTGCTCAAGGTGCGGGTGCGCGCGATCGCCGATGGCGGCGAGGCCAACAAGGCCGTTCTGGTCCTGTTGGCGAAATCGCTGGGCGTACCCAAGGCCAGTGTGAAACTGCTATCCGGTGCCACCTCGCGGCTGAAGCAGATCGCGGTCGACGGCGATCCGGCGCGGCTCGGCGAAGCCCTGCGCAAGCTCGCTGCGGCCAAATCGACAGACTGAGGGAACTGACATGACCGCCAAGATCATCGATGGAAAGATCATCGCTGCGGAACTCCGCGCCCGCGTCGCCGACGAGGTCGCGCGCGTCAAGCGCGAGGCCAATCTGGTGCCGGGTCTCGCGGTGGTGCTGGTCGGCAACGACCCCGCCAGCGAGGTCTATGTCCGCTCGAAACATACCCAGACCCAGGCCGCCGGCATGGCCTCGTTCGAGCACAAGCTGCCCGCTGATGTCTCGCAGGCGGATCTGCTGGCGGTCGTCGCCAAGCTCAACCGCGATCCCGCCGTGCACGGTATTCTCGTGCAGTTGCCGCTGCCGAAGGGCCTGAACACCGAGGCGGTCATCAACGCCATCGATCCCGCCAAGGACGTCGACGGCCTGCACCCGAACAATGCCGGCCGGCTCGCCGGAGGTTTCCAGGCACTATCGCCCTGCACGCCGCTCGGCTCGATCATTTTGACCAAGAGCGTGCACGCTTCGCTCGAAGGCATGAACGCCATCGTCATCGGCCGCTCCAATCTGGTCGGCCGCCCGCTGGTGCAATTGCTGCTGAACGAGAACGCCACGGTGACCATCGCGCATTCGCGCTCGCGTGATCTGCCCGGGCTCGTGAAGCGCGCCGACCTCGTCTATGCCGCGGTCGGCAAGCCTGAGATGGTGCGCGGCGACTGGCTGAAGCCGGGCGCGACCGTGATCGACATCGGCATCAACCGTATACCGAAAGAGGATGGCAAGACGCGGTTGGTCGGCGATGTCGCCTATCAGGAAGCGCTCGAAGTTGCCGGCGCGATCACGCCGGTGCCAGGCGGCGTCGGCCAGATGACGGTGGCGTGCCTGCTCGTGAACACGCTGCGTGCGGCGTGTGCGATCGCGGGCTTGCCGAAGCCGGCGGTGTAGCTTTTCTTCACCTCGCCCCGCTTGCGGGGAGAGGTAGGAATTCAAGTGCAGCTTGAATTCCGGGTGAGGGAGACTCTCCGCGGGTCCAACTCTCACCATCGTTGCGGAGGCTCCCCCTCTCCCCGCACGCGGGGCGAGGGAGAAAACAACAACTTACCCCGCGCTATTCTCGATCAGCCGCCGATAGAACCGGATCATGTCGGCATAGCCTTCGATGCTGAGCCGTTCATTGGTGCCGTGAAAGCGCTTGAGATCGTCGGAATTGGCGCGCACCGGCGAGAAGCGGAAGATGTTGTCGGTGAGGCCGGCATAGTGGCGTGAATCCGTCGCCGCGATCATCAGGCCGGGCGCGACGATCGCATCCGGAAACGCCTCGCGGATCGCGCGCGCCAGCGCTGCATAGGATTTGCTCGCGGTGCCCGTCACCGGCGGCGGATCGGTATTGCCGGGGAAGGTCGTGATCGAGATCTTCGGATTGGCGATGGTCGAGCGGACGTGATCGGTGACGCTGGCTTCGGTATCGCCGGGCAGCAGGCGGAAATTGACGGTGGCATCCGCATTGCCCGGCAGCACATTGTCCTTGTCGCCGGCATTGAAGATGGTCAGCGCCGTCGTGGTGCGGACCATCGCTTCGGTCGGTCCGCTCTTCTCGAACTCGCGCAGCAAGAGCGGCTTGAACAGCCACAGATTCGACAGCGCCACGCGGTTGAAACCGCCCATCTCGGGCGCCAGCGTGTCGAACATCTCGGCGACCGCGCCGCGAACGTGCATCGGCAGCCGGTGGTCCTCGAGCCGTGCCAGCGCGGCGCTCATCATGCCGATCGCGGTTTCGCGCGGCGGCATCGAGGAATGGCCGGGCGCGGTGCGCGCCGTCAGCACCAGCGTCGAATAGCCTTTTTCCGCGACGCCGATCAGCGCGGCCGGCTTGTCGAGGCCCTTCATGATGCCTTCGGTGATCAGCAGGCCCTCGTCGAGCACGAAGTCGAGCTTGACGCCGCGCGCAGCAAGCGTGGCTGCGATCGCCTTGGCGCCGCGGGTGCCCGCAACCTCCTCGTCATGGCCGAAGGCGAAGTAGATCGTGCGCTTCGGACGAAAGCCGTCCTTCGCCATCTGCTCGGCCGCCTCGAGCATCGCATAGAGATTGCCCTTGTCGTCCCAGGAGCCGCGGCCCCAGATGAAGCCGTCGGCAATCGCGCCGTCGAACGGTTTTTGCTGCCAGTCCTTTTCGGTGCCGGGGGCGATCGGGACCACGTCCTGATGCGCGAGCAGCGCAATCGGTTGCGCTTTGGGATCGGTGCCTTCCCAGGTGTAGAGCAGGCTGTAGCCGCCGATCACCTCGCGCCTGGCGGCGGCGTGGAAGGCCGGGAAGCTCGCGGCGATATGCGCCTGGAGGCCGCGCAGCGCGTCGGCATCCTGATCGGGGTTGAGGAAGTTCGAGATGGTCTGGAAGCGGATCGCTTCCGACAGGCGCTGCGCCGCGCCTTGCGTGTCGACGGTCGCGCGGGGAATGGCAGCGACCTGCATCTGCCGCGAGCCGCGCGTGACGACATTGAATGCCAGCACGCCGGCGAGGACGACGACGCCGAGAACGATGAGCAGGGCCAGATTGCGGAAGATCTTGAGAAAGCGGCGCATCCGGCCTTCTTGCCCCGGACGCAGCGCAGCACGCAAGTGGTGCGCCGGCGAGCCGGGGCCTGAAAGCTTACGCCTTCTTTTTCTTCTCGCGCTCGATGCCTTCGAGGATCAGCTGCTGTGCTTCCTCGGGGCCGCCCCAGCGCGTGATCTTCACCCACTTGCCCTTCTCGAGATCCTTGTAGTGCTCGAAGAAGTGCTGGATCTGCTGCAGCGTGATGTCGGGCAGGTCGGAATACGACTTCACCTTGTCGTAGCGCTGGGTGAGCTTCGACGACGGCACCGCCAGAATCTTCTCGTCGCCGCCGGCTTCGTCTTCCATGAACAGCACGCCGACCGGGCGCACGCTCATGACGGCGCCGGGGATGATGGCGCGGGTGTTGATGATCAGCACGTCGCAGGGATCGCCGTCGTCGGACAGCGTGTGCGGGATGAAGCCGTAGTTACCGGGGTAACGCATCGGCGTGTAGAGGAAGCGGTCGACAACCAGCGTGCCGGCCTCCTTGTCCATCTCGTATTTGATCGGTTCGCCGCCCACGGGGACTTCGATGATGACATTGACGTCGTGGGGGACGTTTTTTCCGATCGAGACCGCATCGATACGCATTAGAAAGGCTCCGTTATTGCCGAAATTAAACCTCGCCCGGCAGCGATTTCGGCGCTGTCTTACGCGGGCTTGGCCCGCCGATCCATCGTGTTTTTGCGAAATAATGAATCCAGCGATCACCGGCTCAAAAGGCAACGGTATCGACGGATGGGTAACGCTGCCGATTAAGCTTTCAGCAGCTCAATTGGTCCAAGCGAAGGCAACCTTGTCGAGCGACTTCGGCCCGAAACGCTCCGACGAGCGCGCCACCATGCGGCCGCCAAGGGCCCGGTAGAACTCGGTCGCGGGGTCGTTATCCGAGAGCGCCCACACTACCATGCTCTTCAGGCCGCTCTGCATCAGGTCGCGGCGGGCTGCGGCGAACAGGCGGCGGCCGAAGCCCAGGCCCTGGAATTCGGGACGCAGATAGAGCTCGTAGATCTCGCCATCGAAATGCAGGCTGCGGGCACGGTTACGACCGTAATTCGCGTAACCCGCGATCTTGTCGCCGAACACGAGCACGCTGACGCGGCTGCCCTTGCGGATCGCACTGTCCCACCACTGCGGTCCGCGGCGGTTGATCAGCTTCTCCAGCTCGGCGCCGGGAATGATGCCCTGATAGGCGGAACGCCAGGCTTCGTCATGGGTGGACGCCACCGCAGTTGCATCTGCAGCTTTGGCCGGCCGGACCTCGATCAGGGTTGTGCTCATGGGCGTGATCAAACCAAGTCGCCGCGCCGGCGGCAAGACCTATCGTTAATTATCGGTTAACGTGTGGACTTTGTGCATCAGTATTTTAACCATGTTGTACCGAAAAAAGACAAGGGGCCACTTCGATCGGCACCGGCGTGCCTTGTGTCGGTGCAAAACTGCTTTGCGGCAACGAATGAACGTCAATGGCAACGCAGAAAGTCCGCCAAGAGTGATTCGTTCCGACTAGTGTGGTCGTCGCTGTCCGTGTTCGCCTCCGGCAATTCATGCGGCTCTTCAATACCTTTGCGCTCCTGCCTCTGTTGGCCCTGCTGATCGCGTCACCTGTGTGCGCGCAGGTCACGTTCGGATCATCGGGCGAGGAAGGCGAACCTTTTCGCCGTCAGCTTTGGCGCGTGCCGTCGCCGGACTCCGATATTGCGGCGCGGGCCCTGCTGTTTCGCCCCGCGGGCAGCGGCCCATTCCGGCTCGCGGTGATCGCGCATGCCTCGACGCAGAACGCGCTGCGTCGCGCGCAAATGCCGCAGCCGGAATACCGCGCGCTCGCAGCCTTTCTCGTCGCGCGCGGCCTTGCCGTGCTGGTGCCGGAACGGCTCGGCCACGGTGCGACCGGTGGACAATATGTCGAGGACCAGGGCGGCTGTGACGAAGCGGACTACGCGCGTTCGGGCCGCGTGACAGCCGCGCAAATTTCACTCGCGCTGGAATTTTTGCGAAAGCAGGACTTCATTCGCAAGGATGCCGCGATCGTGATCGGTCATTCCGCCGGCGGCTGGGGCGCGCTGGCGCTCGCGAATGCCGATCCGAAGACGATCTCCGCCATCATCGCCTTTGCACCGGGACGCGGCGGCCATGCCAATGACGAACCGAACCGGATTTGCGCGCCACACACGCTGCTTGCGGCCGCAGCGGAGTTCGGCAGGACGGCGCGTATTCCCGTCACCTGGCTGGTTGCCGCCAATGACAGCTATTTCGCGCCGAAGTTCTCGCAATCTCTCGCGGATGCGTTTCGCGGCAGCGGCGGCAGGGTCGATGTCCGCACCTTGCCGGCCGTGGGCAGCGAGGGCCATTGGATGATCGAGACGGAAGCTGGCGTGAAGGCTGCGAGCGCCGAGCTCGACCGTGCGCTGAACCTGCCAAAGCCTTTGGCGACCAAGAAGCCATGATGCTGTATTTCCTGGTCGAATATCTCCATGTGCTCGGCGCCATCGTCATCCTCGGCACCGGAACCGGCATCGCCTTCTTCATGCTGATGGCGCATCGCACGCAGGACGCTGCGTTCATCGCGCGCACGGCGACGGTGGTGGTGATCGCGGATGCGATCTTCACGCTTTCGGCGGTGATCCTGCAGCCCGTCACGGGCGGTCTGCTGATGATGCTGTCGGCGACGCCGATCACCGAGCGCTGGCTGCTGGCCTCGCTTGCGCTCTACGTCTTCGCCGGCCTGTTCTGGATCCCCGTCGTGTTCATGCAGATCGAGATGCGCGATCTCGCGCGCAAGGCCGCCGAACAGCGCAGCGCGCTTCCGGATCGCTATGTCGTGCTGTTCCGCCGCTGGTTCGCATTCGGCTTTCCCGGCTTCGGTGCGACGATGCTCATTCTCTGGCTGATGATCGCAAAGCCGTTCTGAGGAAACCGATGGATCAGCGGACCATTCTGGTGCTCGGCGCCTCCGGCCTGATCGGCCGCTTCGTCACCGACGACCTTCGCGCGCGGGGTTTTCGCGTGATCGGCGTCGCGCGCAGCCTGTCGCCGGCGCAGACCATGAGCGCGCTGGACATCGAGCAGCCGATCCTCTCGCTTGATTCAGCCGCGCTGACGCGCTTGCTCGGCGAGCATGCCGCGGATGTCGTCGTGAATTGCCTCGGCGTGCTCCAGGACGGTCCCGGCAGCGACACCAACGCCGTGCATCGCGATTTCGTCGCGCGCCTGCTTCAGGCCATCGCCGACAGCGGTCGCGCGATCCGGCTGGTGCATATTTCCATCCCCGGGACCGCGGAGGCGGATCGTACCGCCTTCGCAACGACCAAGCGCGAGGCCGAGCGTCTGATCGCAACGTCCGGCATTCCCCATGCCATCCTGCGGCCCGGTTTCGTAGTCGCGCCGGCAGCCTACGGCGGCAGCGCGATGTTGCGCGCGCTCGCCGCCTTCCCGCTCGATCTGCCGGAGAAGGAGATGGCGACGCCGTTCCAGCCCGTCGCCGTCGAGGAGATCTCGGCGACCATTGCCTGGCTCGCCGCGCGCGAGAGCGACGATTTGTCCGTGAAAGCCGTAACCTGGGACCTGATGCAGGCCGAGCCGATCACGATGGCTGGCGTCATCAAGCAATTCCGCCTCGCGTTCGGCACGGCCGCCTGGCCGCATCTCGCGATGCCGGCGTTCATGCTCGATCTCGGCGCCAGAATCGGCGATCTCGCCAACACGCTCGGCTGGGTGCCGCCGATGCGCACCACGGCGATCGCCGAGCTGCGCCGCGGCGTGACCGGCGATCCCTCCGCGTGGATCGCCGCCACGAGCATTTCACCGAAGACGCTCGCTCAGACGATCGGGCGCCACCCCGCCAGCATTCAGGACAAATGGTTCGCGCGGCTGTTCCTGATCAAGGCGCTGATCTTCGCCTGCCTGGTCGCGTTCTGGCTCGTCTCCGGCTTCATCGCGCTGTTCGTGTCCTACCGCGCCGCCGCCGGCATCCTGACCGCGCACAATTTTCCGCCGGCGCTGGTCGATCCCATCACCATCGGCACCAGCCTGATGGACATGAGCATCGGCATGCTGATCGCCTTCCGCCGTACCGCGGCGATTGGCCTGATCGCAGGCATCATCGCCTCGCTCGGCTACATGTTCGGCGCGGCGATCCTCACCCCCGACCTCTGGATCGAGCCGCTCGGCGCGCTGGTGAAGACCGGGCCGGCGATCGTGCTGATGCTGGTCGCACTGTTGATGCTGGACAATCGCTGATGCGTAAGTGGCCCGACGACGACGTGATCCTGTACGACGGCGTGTGCATCTTTTGCTCGCGCTGGGTGCGTTTCGTCGCGAAGCGCGATACAGGGCGGCGATTCCGGTTCACGCCGATCCAATCGGATTATGGCGCAAGGCTCGCGCGAACGTTCGGCATCGATCCGAATGATCCCGACACCAACGCCGTCGTCCATGGCGGTGAGGCGTTCATGAAGTCCGACGCCGCGCTGACCGTGTTGTCGCTGCTTCCCGGCTGGGGTTGGGTACGTGCGTTGTTCGCCGTGCCGAAGCCGTTGCGCGACCCCGTCTACAGCCTCATCGCGCGCAATCGCTACCGCATTTTCGGCAAGTACGATGCGTGCTTCGTGCCGGATGCCGATTTGCGAGCGCGGGTGATCGAGTAGCGTCTCCTCGTCATTGCGAGGAGCGAAAGCGACGAACCAATCCAGGCTCTTTCCGCGGCGGCAGCCTGGATTGCTTCGCTGCGCTCGCAATGACGGAGTTCGTGGCTACGGCTTGCCCTGTGCCGCCAGCACTTCCTTCGCCGCCCGCTCGCCACTGTCTCGCGCCCCATGCGCCGTCGTGAAGAAGGTCGGCGACGTCGCTTCTCCCGCGAAGAACAGCCGTCCATCGACCGGCGCGGCCAGTACGGCGCGATCACCAGCGTGCCCCGGCAGCGCGTGCGAATACGACCCTCGCGCAAACGGATCATCCGCCCAGCGCGACTCGTAGAGCGGCTTCAGCTTGCGGCGGATGTCGTTACCCAAAAAGCCGGCGATCTCGTCGATGCTGTGCGCGGCGATGGCGCCTGCGCCGGCGTTTTCCAGGTCGCGGGCGAAGCTGCCGCCGAAGAAGCCCTCGATGCAGGGCTGGCCGAACGGGCGGATGTGGTAAGTGCCCATCTCGGTGCGCATGGTGGCGCCGCGCAAATTGCCTTCCTTCGGAAATGCTTCGGCGTCGTCGAGCGCCAGCGTCACCTTGTCGTCGACGCCGAGCGGGAGGCCGGCCGCGGTGCTTACCTTCGAGGGGAGCGGCGGCGAGAAGCGGATGGCTTCGTCCGCGATCAAATTGGTCGGGACGGTGACGATCACCTTGTCGGCCGTCAGCGTGCCCTGCGATGTCTCGATGCGGATGCGCTTGGCTGCATGGTCGATCAGCGTGACGTTGCAGTTCAGCGCCACCGGGCAGGGCGCGCCATACGCTGCGATCAGCGCGCCATAGCCGCGGCGGACGCGCCAGTTGAGCTCGCTGTCCTCATAGGCGTCCCAATCGAGCGTCGACATATTCTCGAGCTCGCAGCCGTTGATATAGGTCGAGATCGCGTCGATCATCGGGTTCCAGCGATTGCCGGGATCGAGGCTCAGGCTCGCCGGTTCGTCCTTGCCCTTTTGTGCGGCCTGCCACAGCCGATCGTAGAACGCGTCCATTGCGTGCATGAAATCATCGCGCTCGCTTTGCGGAAACGCATTGCCATAGGCGCGCTCGCGCCAGGGCGGCAGGTCCTTGTTGAGCTCGAAACCGAGTGCGCGTGCGATTGGAACGAAGGAGTTCTTGTCGGCCGAGTGAAGCCAGCCGCAGCCGACGTCGAAGGTGACCTCAGGCGAGGCCTGCACGGTCCAGGCGCGGCCGCCTAGCCGGTTGCGCGCCTCCAGCACGATCATGGAGAGCCCGGAGCCCGCCAGCGCATGCGCCGCGCCGAGGCCGGCGGCACCGGCCCCGATGATCGCGACGTCGACGGAGGAGGGAAGGGACATGGGTGGGCTCTAGCACGTCTCTGATACGCGCTAAAGGCACCACAAAATCAGGTGTCATCACCCGCGAAAGCGGGTGATCCAGTATTCCAGAGACGGTCGTGATTTACGGAGAAGCCGCGGCGTACTGGATGCCCCGGTCAAGCCGGGGCATGACAGTGAGGGAGCAGTGGCTTACGCCACCGCTTCCTTGGCCTTTTCGGCACGCTTGCGCTCGTTCGGGTCGAGGTGCTTCTTGCGCAGGCGGATTGACTTCGGGGTGATCTCCACCAGCTCGTCGTCCTCGATATAGGCCAGCGCCTTTTCGAGCGTCATGCGGATCGGCGGGGTCAGGCGCACAGCCTCGTCCTTCGAGGTCGTGCGGATGTTGGTGAGCTGCTTGCCCTTGAGAACGTTGATCTCGAGATCGTTGTCGCGGGTGTGCTCGCCGACGATCATGCCCTTGTAGACCTTCCAGCCGGGCTCGATCATCATCGGGCCGCGGTCTTCCAGCTTGAACATGGCATAGGCCACCGACTCGCCCTGGTCGTTCGAGATCAGCACGCCGTTGCGACGGCCCTGGATCGGGCCCTTGTACGGAAGGTAGTCGTGGAACAGGCGGTTCATGATCGCCGTGCCCTTGGTATCGGTCATCAGCTCGCCCTGGTAGCCGATCAGGCCGCGGGTCGGCGCGTAGAACACCAGACGCAGGCGGTTGCCGCCGGACGGCTTCATCTCGATCAGCTCGGACTTGCGCTCGCTCATCTTCTGCACGACGACACCGGAATGCTCCTCGTCGACGTCGATCACGACCTCCTCGATCGGCTCCAGGGTCTGGCCGGTGGCTTCGTCCTTCTGGAACACGACGCGCGGACGCGACACGGAGAGCTCGAAGCCCTCGCGGCGCATGGTCTCGATCAGGATCGCGAGCTGCAATTCGCCGCGGCCCGATACTTCCATCGCGTCCTTGTCCTGGGATTCGACGACGCGCAGCGCGACATTGCCTTCGGCCTCGCGCAGCAGGCGGTCGCGGATCAGGCGGCTGGTGACCTTGTCGCCTTCGGTGCCGGCGAGCGGCGAGTTGTTGACGATGAACGACATCGATACGGTCGGCGGGTCGATCGGCTGCGCCTGCAGCGGGGTCTCGACGGTCGGATCGCAGAACGTGTCGGCCACGGTGCCCTTGGGCAGTCCGGCGATGGCGACAATGTCGCCGGCTTCGGCAATATCGACTGGCTGGCGCTCGAGGCCGCGGAACGCGAGGATCTTGCTGATCCGGCCGGTTTCCACCAGCTTGCCGTCACGCGACAGCACTTTCACGGCCTGGTTGGGCTTCACCGTGCCGGATGTGATGCGGCCGGTGATGATGCGGCCGAGATAGGGGTTGGCCTCGAGGATGGTGCCGAGCAGCCGGAACGGACCTTCCTCGACCACCGGCGGCGCCACATGCTTGAGCACGAGATCGAACAACGGCCTCATGCCGACGTCATGGGATGCGTCCGGCGAGTCAGCCATCCAGCCGTTCTTGCCCGACCCGTAGAGGATCGGGAAGTCGAGCTGCTCGTCAGTGGCGTCCAGCGCGGCGAACAGGTCGAACACCTCGTTGACGACTTCGGTGACGCGGGCGTCCGGGCGATCGACCTTGTTGATGGCGACGATCGGCTTCAGGCCGAGCTTGAGCGCCTTGCCGACCACGAACTTGGTCTGCGGCATCGGGCCTTCGGCGGCATCGACCAGCACGATCACGCCGTCGACCATCGACAGGATGCGCTCGACCTCACCGCCGAAATCGGCGTGGCCGGGGGTGTCGACGATGTTGATCTGGGTGTCTTCCCAATGCACCGAAGTGCATTTGGCCAGAATGGTGATGCCGCGCTCGCGTTCCAGATCATTGGAATCCATCGCGCGCTCGACCTGGCGCTGGTTGTCGCGATAGGTGCCGGATTGCTGCAGCAGCTTGTCGACAAGGGTGGTTTTGCCGTGGTCGACGTGGGCGATGATGGCGATGTTGCGAAGGTTCATGGGGGAGCTTCTTTGCGGTCGAACAATGGGTTAAGCGCGATCTCGCCGGTCGGACCGGGACCTCTTCTCGAAACAACGCTGGAAGACTGGAAACGGGCGCTTTCCGCCCAAAAAGGGGAAGCCCGGCCATATCGACCGGGCACCCCACGCGTTGCGGCGCAATATATGCAAAAACCGCCAAAAAACAATGTGTTCTTTGCCCGTTGGCTAACTGAATTTTGTCCGGGAATCCCCGGAGCTTAGGGGCGATCCGGTGCCAAACCGGCCCTTGTTGGTTGGCGGGGCGTCCCGCCCGGGTCAGCCCTGTGCCGAGTTGGGGGCCGTCTCCTCGGTCGGGTAGACCCCGCGCAGCACTTCCTCGAAATGCATCTTCACGGCGTCGTTGCACAGGCAGGCGCGCAGCCGCAGGCCGTCGCGGTTGCGGACCAGGATCGAGCCGCGGCGCGTGTCGAGCACGCCTTCGGCCCGGAACGACTGGAGCACGCGGCTCGCATAGCTGCGGCCGACGCCGAGCAAGGTCGCGAGCTGCTCGTGGGTCAGCGGCACGCTGCTCTCGTCGCCGGTCCGCTCCATCGCCGCCAGAATCCATTTGGCGGTGCGCTGCTCGATCGAGTGGATCGCGTTGCAGGCGGTGGACTGGAAAATCTGCGCCAGCATGCAGTCGGCGTAGCGGGCAAAGATGTTGCGCAGCGACGGCGAACGCGCTTTGGCCGCCTCCAGCTTGCCGACGTGAATACGGGCAAACGGGCCGCCGAATTTCACGCAGATGCGGGTATAGGCGGGCAGAAATCCCTCGCTGACGATGCCGCCCACCGCGCCTTCGCGACCGACCAGAATGGTCTCGACATCGCGGCCGTCTTCATTCGGGACGAGAAACGTCGCAAGCGACGGACCGCAGGGAAAGTGCACGACCTGGACGTCGTCGCCGGGACTATAGAGCAGATGGTTCGGGCCGACGTCGTCAGCGGTGACGTGCGGTGCGAGCAGCGCATAATCCGCCGCGTTCAAGCGCCGCAGCAGATTGTTGGCGGGGCGGCTCTCGATCTCGTTTAACTTGCTGATACGCACATCCATTGTGAACTCCCCCATCCTCCTCTCCACATTACCGAGTTCCGTCCACGGCTTGTGTGCACATGTGGACAGACGTCAAAACTGTTCTGTGGTGAGTTTCGTTCCGGGAACCCTCCGATGCGCTGGGCGCAGGCGTCGGCATGAGGCTGTCCAGATCGGTAAAAACATGCAGCCCTCGATAGCACCCAGGATCATGATACCTGCTTCTCCGGAAGGTTCAGCCGACGTCCCTGCCGATGTTCTGATCGTCGAGGACGATCCGATCATCGCCATTGATTTCGAGGATCGCCTGCTCGGTTTTGGCGTGACGAGCGTGCGCACCGTGGGTTCGGTGGCGCAGGCGTTGCAGGCGATCACGGCACGCGCGCCCGACTTCGCGCTGCTCGATGTCGAGCTGATCCGCGAGAAGAGCTTTGCGATCGCCGAGCGGCTCGCCGCGCTGGAGATTCCCTTCGTCTTCGTCACCGGCTACGGCGCGGAAACCAGCATTCCCCCGCAATTTGCCGCGCGTCCGCGGCTGCAGAAGCCGTGCTCCAGCGATGCGCTGGAGGCGGCAGTGCAGGCGCGCGGCGACTGAAGCGCGCCTGCGTCAGCTCATGAGAGTTTCGGATCGAGCGTGGTCGACCACAGCGCGACGTCGGCGCGGTCGCGCAGGGTCACCGTCATCTGGCCGGAGGCGCCGTCGATCTTGACGTGGCCGAAGAACTGCATGCCGGCGGATGGCGGCAGGTTCTGGCTGTCCTTGCCCGGCGCCTTGACGAAGCGCACCTCGGGTCCGAACGTGTTGTCGAGCGCGTTCGGGCCGAACGTGCCCGCGTGCAGCGGGCCCGACACGAATTCCCAGAACGGTTCGAACTCCTGGAATTGCGCCTTGTTGGGATCGTAATAATGCGCGGCGGCGTAGTGCACGTCCGCGGTCAGCCACACCGTATTGCTGATCGGCGCCATCTTGATGAAGCGCAGGATGTCGGCGATCTCGAACTCGCGGCCGCGCACCGGACCGTCGCCTTGCGCAATGGCTTCCGAGCCGCCCTTCGGCGTGTCCGGCACGACGAGACTGAGCGGCATGTCGGAGGCGATCACCTTCCAGGTCGCGCGCGAATTGAGCAGGCCGCGCTTGAGCCAGGCGATCTGGTCCGGGCCGAGGAAGTAGCTGGCGGGGCCGTATTCCGTTTCGAGATTGGCGCCGTTCGGGCCGCGATAGCTGCGCTCGTCGAGCACGAACACGTCGAGATGCGGGCCATAGGAAATCTGGCGATAGACCCGGCCCGGCTCGACGATGCTCTCGCGCATCGGATACATCTCGTGGAAGGCGCGGCCGGCGCGGGCTGCGAGCAGCGAGATGTCGCGGACCTTGTAGGACGCCGGCAGATCTTTCGACAGCGACCAGTTGTTGGTCACCTCATGGTCGTCCCACTGTACGAAGATCGGCACTTCGGCATTGAAGGCGCGGACGTTCTCGTCGGTGAAATTGTATTTGTGCGCGGCGCGGTACTCGTCGAGCGTCTCCGCGACCTTGGCCTTTTCAGGGATGGTGACGTTCTTCCAGATCTTGCCGTCGGCGAGCTTGACCTCGGATTCGATCGGACCGTCGGCGTAGATGGTGTCGCCGGAATGCAGGAAGAAATCCGGACGATGCTTGCGCATCGCGGAGAAGGTGAGCATGCCGCCGTCATCGGGATTGATGCCCCAGCCCTGGCCTGCGACGTCGCCGCCCCAGACGAAGCTGACGTCGCGGCGATCGGCCGGCGCGGTGCGGAAGCGGCCGACCACGGATTCGCCCTCGATCGCGGCATGCGAGAGATCGCGGAAGCGCACCCGATAGAAGATGTCCTGGCCGCCGGGAAGATTTTCGAGCAGCATCTTTGCCGTAAAATCGCTTTCCGGCAGCGCCGCGATCGGCGGCAGCGCACGGGCGTTCTTGAACGACTCGGTCGTCGCGACCTCGACCAGCATCTGCGCCGGCCGGTCCGCGCGCGCCCACACCACGCCGCCGTCGACGGTGACGTCGCCCGACTGCACGCCATGGGTGACCGCCGGCCTGTCGGCCGCGCGCGAGAGGTGGGGCATCGCGATCGCGCCCAGCGCGCCCGCGCTGGTGGTGAGGAAGCGGCGGCGGGAGAATTTGATCTTCATGGGCTGGCTCGCTGGCTAGCTGTCTTGCGCGCATCTGCGCCGTCATTCCGGGATGGTGCGCCAGCACCAGACCCGGAATCTCGAGATTCCGGATTCGATGCTGACGCATCGCTCCGGAATGACGTTGGACCTATATTGAGACAATGTGACGCAGCAATTACGCGCGCAAGCGTTCAGGCGTTGCCGGCCGCCCTGAATTGCGCGCCGGTGCGCTGCAGGCTCTGCGGCATGCTGAACAGCACGGTCTTGCGGTCGGCGACCGCCGCGTGGAACTGCTCGAGCACGATGTTGATGGCGGTGAGTCCGCCCTCTTCGATGGCGCCGTGATCGAAGCAGCGCAGCGTATCGCGCAGGATCTCGTCGGCCTCCGTCTGCATCTGGTCGAGCTCCTCGGTCGTCTCGCTCTTGCGCGCCGCCGCAATCATGTCGAACAGACGGTCGCGCAGATGGCTGTTGTTGTCGCGCTCGTCTTTCTTCAGGTAGCCGGCGAACCACGCGCCGATCGAGCCCATGGCGGACAGCGCCATCAGACTCCACCAGATGTAATCGCTGTATTTGTCGAGGAAGGTCTTTTCCTCGCCGTCGACGAAGGCGGCCGCGCCCGGATGCACCGGAATCACCGCGTCCTTGTCGGTATCGGGCGTCTCGATCTTCGCCGCCAGCGGGAATTCCGTCACCAATTGCTGGCGCACGGAAAAGAGCTGGCGCGTGAATGCCGCGACGGTCGTCTCAGACAAGCCTCTGCGCGCCACGATATGGTGCGAGAAGCTGATGGTTTTGACCTCGTCGTCGGGACGATCCGGCGAGCCGCCGAAGGTACCGGCGGGGATCTCGGACGCTTCATAGACCGGATGGTTTTGCGCAATCGCATCGGCGGAATCGATCGCGAGGAAGGTCGGCGCGCCGGCATCCTTGGTCGAGGCGGCGATCGCATCCGCCGTGATCTTGCTGTTGACGGGGCCGGCCGCGAGATAGGCGTCGGCCTTCTGGGCCTTGATTGCCTCCGCGGCCTCGTTGGCCGGGTACTGCACGATCTCGACCTTGGCGGGATCGACGCCATATTGCTGCAGGATCACCTTGAGCAGATTGACGTTGGCCTGGGTGCGGCCGACGACGCCGACGCGATGGCCGGCGAGCTGCGCGATCTTGGTGATCTTCGCGCCACGCTTCTTGCCCTTGCCGGGGACCGACCACAGCACCACGACGTTCTTGCGCAGGGTCGCCACCGCTTGCGCGTTTTTCGGTACGTCGACGTCGCCGCGCACGATGGCGAGATCGACCTTGCCTTCCGCGAGCGCCTCGGCGCTGGCGGTGGCTCCGTCGGTCTGGATCGGACGCAGCCGTACGTAGCTCTTGTGTTGCGCGAAGGCCTGGGTCAGCGTCTGCACGACCTTGACATCGTCGCTGTTGGCGGGACCGACCGCCACCTTCAGGAACACCGGCCGCATGGCAAAGTAATAGCCGCCGACCAGCGCACCGACGATCGCCAGGACCAGTGCCAGAGACACGAGCGCCGTCTTCCGCGCCGCTGATCGCGGCGAAGGAGGAGTGGGCGCCTCGGCCAGGTCCAGACCCCCGGTCATCGATCTCCCATACAGGCGTTTCAGGCTCAGCTTCATCTTGGCCGGCGATTTACGCCGGCAATTGTAGCAAATTTCTTGTCCGGCGGGGTTACATCTCCGTCATGGTTAGCGGAGGGACGAAATCCCGTATGGATCCGAACCGTAAGCGTGGTGTTAGGGTAAAGTTCCCCTGAAAACGGAGGCCATCATGGCAGAGCGGCTGACGGCGGAAGCGCGCAAGCAGGCGCTGGGCGGTATCCCCGGCTGGACCGAGGTCCAGGGGCGTGACGCGATCGGGAAAACCTTTGTCTTCAAGGATTTCAGCGAGGCCTTCGGCTTCATGACCCGCGCCGCGCTGGTCGCCGAGAAGATGGATCACCATCCCGAATGGCGTAACGTCTACAAGATCGTGGAGGTGGTGCTGTCGACCCATGATTCCCGCGGCGTTACCGCGCTCGACATCCAGTTGGCCAAGGCGATGAACGCCATCGCAAGCTGACATCAGGCTGACATCTTGCAGTGGCCGGCCGCATCCCCATGTTGTGATCAGCAGGCGATGCGGCCATCGGCCGCCCCTCGCTGAACGGGGAGTTTGTCGAACATGGCAGCCGAACACAGCGTCGGCTTCGAGCCAGCGGACCGGCTCGCGGAAGATCGCGAGAGCGTGCGCCGCCGCTTCTGGCGCAAGCTGAAGCGCGTCGCCGCGCACCTGCCGTTCGCCGAAGATCTGCTCGCTGCCTATTACTGCGCGTTCGACCGGCAGACCCCGCGCCATGTCCAGGCCTCGCTGCTCGCAGCGATCGCCTATTTCATCCTGCCGTTCGACTTCGTTCCCGACGTGATGCCGATCCTCGGCTTCACCGATGACGCCGCCGTGCTCGCCACCGCCATCCGCATGGTCGCGGGCCACATCACGAACGAGCATCGTGAGGCCGCGCGTGCCTTGTTGAAGCGCGGTGTGGATGGGGCGGAGGTGGATGCCGAAGCGGCGTAACCGACGCGGACTCCGCCAAACCCACCGCTGTCATGCCCCGGCTTGACCGGGGCATCCAGTACGCCGCGGCGTCTCGGCTGAATCACTGCCGTCTCTGGAATACTGGGTCGCCCGGTCAAGCCGGGCGACGACAGCGAGTATGTGGATGCCCTTGCGACACCATGTGCCGCAATGACAGCCTCTACTTCTTCTCCACCTGCACCCGCGACTTGTCCGCGTCCCACGCCTGGAATTGCTTGAACAGCGTCTCCCTGTCCGCGTCGGACACCTTCGCGGCCGCGGGATTTTGTTGCAGGAACGACTCGAAGCGCTGGCGTGTCACCGGCTCGACGCCGTGCTTGTCGAGCCATTGCTGCGCCACCGGCAGCCTGTTCCAGCCGGACAGCGGCGCGGCGAGCGAGACCTCCTTCCACTTCGGATGGAACGGCGGGTTCTGCAGCGCGGGGAATTTCGTGAAGAACGCATCCACGAACAGCGCGATCTTGCGATAGCGCTCGGTGTTGGGCGCCCAGTTGTAGGCCGCGAGCACCGCGGGCACCGCGATCGTGTCCACGCTCTCGCCCTCCTTGATCAGGTTGGGATAGTCCTTCGCGGTCAGCGTCGCCGGCAGATAGTCGCTCTGGAGCGGCTTGGCATAATCGACCTTGGCGAGGTGGAAGCGGCCGTCATTGCCGAAGGTCGAGACCGATTTGTACGGCTTGCCGCCGACCACGATGACGGCGTCGATCTCGCCGGCCTTCAGCTTCTCCATCGCGATGCGCTGCTCGACATAGACGAATTTCGCCTTGATCCCGAGCCGCTCGAACACGGTGAGCGCGGTGACGAAAGTGCCGCCGTTCGGCAGGTCCACGCTGACCGTCTTGCCTTCGAGGTCTTTCAGCGTCGCGATCGATTTCGGCGCGATCACCTGCATCTCTTCGTTGTAGAGCTTCGTCACATAGGTGAACTGCCGCTTGATGTCCTTGGCAAAGCCCTTGCGCTCGAGATAGTCGAGCGTGTCGGCGCGCACGATTCCGAGATCGACGCCTTGCAGGAACAGGATGTCGGCGACGCTTTGCACCGAGCCGCGGCCGACGATCGGCAGCACGCGGATCCTGTTGCCGTCGTCGAGCACGGAAGCGAGGTCGGCGCCGAATTGCACATAGGTGCCGCCGATCGTGCCGGTGATCAGCGTGACGGTGTTGGCGTTCAGCGCCTGCTTGGTCGAGCTCGAGCCGAACTGGAAGATCGCCTTCAAACTGTCCGAGACTTTCGCCGGATCGTATTCGGTCTGCTCCGCGCGGGCAGCGAAGGCGCAGATGGTCATGATGGCGGCAAGCGCCATTCTCAAACTGTTACGCATGATGTCCTCTGAAAAAATCTAATTCGAGAGCCGGGCGAGACGCTGTCGCGCCTCCGCCGAGCCGAGGCTTGCCGCCCGCTGGTACCAGTCACGTGCGGCGGCGGCGTCGGCGCTGACGCTGCGCGCATCGCTGGTGCCGAGCACCGCTGGATCGTAGGTCTGCGCCAGCAGAAGCGCGGCCGTTGCATCCTTTGCGTTGGCCGCGCGTTCGAGCAGCAGGCGCGCCGCGACGATGTCGCCGACGCCGATCAGGCTTTTTGCGCGCGCCATCAGCCCTGCCAGCGTGTCGGCGTCGAGCGTCCGGACGGGCTCGGGCGGTGCGGGCTGTGCCGCGACGGGCGCCGGCATCTGCGCCTGCAGCGCGATCTGGTGGGCGGCTGCGATGGTCTCGCTGCTCGGCGGTGCAGGCAGGTCCTGCCGGTCGGCGCTCGCGAGCCTCGTGTCGGTCGCGCGGGCGGGATCCTTGAGCGGCGTCTGTCGTGTGACCGGCGGATTGGCCGGCGTCATGGCCTGCTCGGGAGCTCCGCCCGCCGAGCTACTGGCATTGACCGCAATGAGGCTGCGCAGGTCGGACTGAAACACCGCAGCCAAAATCGCCGCGCCGGATATCGCGAGCGTGGCAGCCAGAAGGCGCTGGACGAATTTGGTCCTGGAACGCAACGCCTGCGGCGCATATTCCCGTGGGTCCGGCGGCCCCAGCGGGTCGGACAGGAACAGCGGTATCGGATCGTCCTGTGGAAGATCGAGGCGGCTGGCGCGGGCACGAATGTAGGACGCGGTGGACGAATGTGATGCAGATCGATCGGAGTCGAACGCCCTCGACTCCCTTGACGGACGGTATGCCGTCGTCTCCATGGTGATGCTCCCCTTTACTGACGCAACGCAGGGGCCGTCCCGGCTTCAGTCTTCTTGTTGTTGTCCAGACGCACCCCGCAAACTGGAACCGGTAAATCGCCGTCCGATTCAGCCCAAAAAGCGACGGCGGTTTGCGCGAATCTGGAGATATTTAGGTTTGATTGCGGCGGAGCGGCGAAATACACCGCAATTTTGCCCGCGATGGTTGAGAGGATTTTACCAGGCGGGACGATGCGCAACCTGGTGCGGGAGGAGCGAGTTGGCCACGCTCCCTGTCCCATAAGGAGTGTCATGCCCCGCGAAGGCGGGGCATTCAGTACGCCGCGGCGTCTCGGCTAAATCACTGCTGTCTCTGGAATACTGGGTCGCCCGGTCCCGCCGGGCGACGACAGTGAGCGTGTGGCGATCGCGGAGGTCGCATCCTCACGGATGCAGGATCACCTTGCCCATGGCCTGACGGCCCGCGAGCACCTTCAGTGCATCCGCCGTCTGCGCCAGCGGGAAGGTGCGGTCGACATGCGATGAAATCTTTCCTTCCGCGGTCCACTTCACGAGCTTCTCGAGATTGGCGCGGTTCTTCGCCGGATTGAGTCGGGTCCAGGCGCCCCAGAACACGCCGCGGATATCGCAGCCCTTCAACAGTGCGAGGTTCAGCGGCATCTTCGGAATGTCGCCGGCGGCAAAGCCGATCACGAGGAAGCGGCCTTCCCAGGCGATCGAGCGCAGCGCCTGCTCGGCATACGCGCCACCCACGGGATCGAAGATGATGTCGACGCCCTTGCCGCTGGTGAGCTTGCGCAGGCCTTCCTTCAGATCTTCCTTGCCATAGTTCAGCGTCAGCTCGGCACCATGCGCCTTGGCGAATTCGAGCTTCTCGTCCGACGAGGCGCAGGCGATCACCTTCAGCCCCATCAGCTTGCCGAGTTCGCAGGCGGCAAGGCCGGTGCCGCCGGCGGCGCCGAGCACCGCGAGCGTCTCGCCCGGCTTCGGGCTGGCGCGATCTTCCAGCGCATGCAGCGCGGTGCCGTAGATGATGATGATGCCGGCAGCGCGGTCGTAATCGAGATTGTCGGGAATCTTGACGATCGATGCCGCCGGCAGCGCGATCTTCTCGCGCGCGCCGTTATGGCCGCAGGAGGCGACGACGCGATCACCGACTTTCAAATCGGTGACGCCGGCGCCGATGCTTTCGATCACGCCCGCGACTTCCGCGGCCGGCGAGAACGGGAACGGCGGCTTGATCTGGTACTTGCCCTGAATCATCAGGATGTCGAAGAAGTTCAGCGCCGCCGCCTTGATCGCGATCACGGCTTCGCCGGGACCCGCCACCGGATCCGGCACATCGGCGAGCACGAGATCGTCGGGCTGGCAATATTGCGAGCAGAGGATGGCTTTCATGGCGGCACCTTCTCGAGAGCACTTGGCGTTTCAGGACGGAATTATAGTTGGCCCGGTTTTGCCGGATTTGGGGCGACCCTACAATCAGGATTCTTTGTCTGAGGAGCGCACTGGCCTATCCTCGTCATTGCGAGCGAAGCGAAGCAATCCAGACTATTTCCGCCGGACGGACTCTGGATCGCTTCGCGGAGCTTGTCATCGGGCCGCGCTTCGCGCGGACCCGGTGGCTCGCAATGACGGAAGTGAAAGGATTCAAACGATGTTTGAAACGGGTCTGCTCAAGGGCAAGCGCATCCTCGTCACCGGCGGCGGCTCGGGCCTCGGTGCCGCGATGGGACGCCGCTTCCTCGCGCTCGGCGCCGAGCTCGTGATCTGCGGCCGCAAGCTCGACCGGCTGGACGCAACGGCGAGCGAGATGCGCGCGCAGACCGGCGGCAAGGTTACAACCATCGCCTGCGACATCCGTGATGGCGCCGGCGTCGACGGCATGATGGACGCGATCTGGCGCGAGGCGCCGCTCGACATCCTCGTCAACAATGCTGCCGCGACCTTCATCGCGCAGAGCGAACACCTCTCTTTCCGCGCAGCCGACGCGATCCTCGCGCCGACATTGCATGGCGCGATGTATTGCACGCTTGCCGCCGGCAAGCGCTGGATCGACGGCAAGCATGGCGGCGTCGTGCTCTCGATCCTCTCGACCTCGACCATCACCGGCCGCGCCTTCACCGTTCCCTCCGCGATGGCGAAATCGGCGGTGCTGGCGATGACCAAGAGCCTCGCCGTGGAATGGGGTCCGAAGGGCATCCGCACCGTCGCGATCGCGCCGGGCCCGTTCCCGACCGCCGGCGCGTCGGGGCAGCTCCGCCCCGAGGGACGCGACGAAGGCTGGACCGCGCGCAACCCGATGGGCCGCACCGGGGAACACAGCGAGCTTGCCGATCTCGCCAGCTTCCTGGTCTCCGACCACGCCGGCTACATCAATGGCGAGATGGTGGTGATCGACGGTGGCGCGCATTTGCGCAGTTCCGGCGCCGAGGACCTGCTCGGCTGGACCGAGGCGCAATGGGCCGATCAGCGCGCCGCACGATCCAAAGGCTGACCCGCTAACTGCCTTCCCAAATTGGACTTTCCCGGTTATCCCTGCCGGGGGACAAAGCGCGACCGGGCCATCTTCCAGTCACAATATTGAGGGAACCACTCCACCATGTGGCGGGTGCTATCTTTGGCTTTGATGACTGGCGTGGCGGCGTGGGGAATCACCGATTCCGCGCGGGCTCAGACCGCGCAACCAGCGCCGAAAGCTGCACCGAAAGCCGCTGCACCGGCAGCAAAGACGGCCGCAAAGCCCGAGAGCAAGCCGACGGGCCCGGCTGCGGCGGTTGCGGGCGGCGCCGAGCCGACCCTGATCGGCCAGTTCGGCACCTGGGGCGCCTATTCGGCGACGCCCAACGGCAAGAAGGTCTGCTTCGCGCTGGCCAAGCCCTCGTCATCGAAGACCAATCCGCCGAATCGGCCGCGCGATCCCGCCTATGCCTTCGTCTCGACCCGGCCGGCTGAGAAGGTGAGTAACGAAGTCTCGGTCATGATCGGTTACGCGCTGAAGCCGGGCTCGGAATCCTCGGTCGAGGTCGGCGGCGCCGCCTTTGCAATGTACACGCAGGGCGACGGCCTCTGGATCAAGAACGCGGCCGAGGAGGAGCGGATGGTGGAAGCCATGCGCAAATCCGCCGATCTCGTGGTCAAGGGCGTTTCGGCCAAGGGCACGGAGACGACCGACACGTTCTCGCTGAAAGGCCTCGCCCAGGCGCTCGACAAGATCGCGCAGGATTGCAGGCGCTAAGGCTGAAGACGTTAAGCCTGCGGGTGGTATCACGGTCGCAATCGGCAATTCCGGTTGCTATATAAGGCCGGTTCCGAGTTTTTCCGTCATTCCGGGATGGTCCGAAGGACCAGACCCGGAATCTCGAGGTTCCGGGTTCGACGCTTCGCGTTGCCCCGGAACGACCAAACAATCAGGCCCAATGATGCAACCGACGACCGAGCCGCGCGACGCAATCCTGGTGGAGAAGACTCCGCTCGAAACCTACGTGCCGCCGGCCAGGCCTTCGCTGATCGGCCTGTCGCGCACCGAGCTGGCGGACCGCCTCGGCGAGATCGGCGTCGCGCCTGCGCAGCGCAAGATGCGCGTGCAGCAGCTCTGGCACTGGCTCTATTTCCGCGGCGCCCAGAGCTTCGACGACATGACCTCGATCTCGAAGGGCATTCGCGCCGAGCTCGCCCAGCACTTCACCGTCGACCGTCCCGAAGTCGTGGCCGAGCAGATCTCCAATGACGGCACCCGCAAATGGCTGCTGCGTCTGCCGAGCGGCGACAATGTCGAGAAGGCGCATGAAGTCGAGTGCGTCTACATCCCCGAGACCGATCGCGGCACGCTCTGCGTCTCCTCGCAGGTCGGCTGCACGCTGAACTGCTCGTTCTGCCACACCGGCACACAACGCCTGGTGCGCAACCTCACCGCCGGCGAGATCGTCGGCCAGATCATGGTCGCGCGCGATCGTCTGAATGACTGGGCCGATCGCGAGGACGGCACGCGCCGCGTCACCAACATCGTGATGATGGGCATGGGCGAGCCGCTCTACAATTTCGACGCGGTGCGCGATGCGCTGTTGATCGTCGGCGACAATGAAGGCATCGGCATCTCCCGCCGCCGCATCACGCTCTCGACCTCGGGCGTGGTGCCGAACATCGTGCGCGCCGGCGAGGAGATCGGCGTCATGCTCGCGATCTCGCTGCATGCGGTGCGCGACGAGCTGCGCAACGAGCTCGTTCCGCTTAACCGCAAATATCCGATCAAGGAGCTGCTGCAGGCCTGCCGCGACTATCCCGGCGCCTCCAACGCGCGCCGCATCACCTTCGAATATGTGATGCTCAAGGGCGTCAACGATTCACTCGACGATGCCAAGCTGCTGGTGAAGCTGCTCAAGGGCATTCACGCAAAAATCAATCTGATCCCGTTCAATCCCTGGCCCGGTACGGCCTATGAATGCTCGGACTGGGACCAGATCGAAAAGTTCTCCGAATACATCTTCAACGCCGGCTATTCCTCGCCGGTGCGCACCCCGCGCGGCCGCGACATCCTCGCCGCCTGCGGCCAGCTCAAGTCGGAGACGGAAAAGCTCAGTGCACGCGAGCGCCAGGCACTGCGCGCCATGGCGATGACGGATTGAGGATGAGTGCCCGCACTCTCGCATCCTCGTCATTGCGAGCGCAGCGAAACAATCCAGAGTGTTTCCGCGGCGGCAGTCTGGATTGCTTCGTCGCGGAGCCTGTCATCCGGCCCGCCGGAGGCGGGACCGGGTGGCTCCTCGCAATGACGGCGAGAGTGACACCATGTCCCTGATCGGCCGCCTCATCGTCGTCTTCATCGGCTTTCTCGCCGCCTGCTTCGTCGGCGGCATGATCGTCGTCGGCGCGTTGCTGTTTCCGGAGTTTTCCGATCTCGGCGCCGGTCCCGTCGATCAGGGCGCGATCGACATCCTGCTCGGCTTCGGCTTCATCTTCGTCTCGGGCTTCGCGCTGGTTCCGGCCGCCGTGATCGTCGCCATCACCGAGGCGCTCTACATCCGCAGCGCGCTGGCCTATGCCGTCGGCGGCGGCCTCGTCGGGCTCGCCTGCTATCTCGGCCTCGTCCCCTTCCATTCCGACACGCTGCAGTTCGAAGGCATCGTGCGGCGTCATTTGGAGATCATGACCGGCGCGGGCATCGTCGCCGGCGTCGTCTACTGGTTGATCGCCGGCCGCAACGCCGGCGCCTGGCGCATCCCGCCGCCCCCACGCAAGCCGCCTCCGCCGCTGCCGTTGAACTCGCGGCCGGATGCGCAGTGATAGGGTTTTCATCCGCTCTCTACTCCGCTAAACCGCGCGCCATGAACCGGACTGGACTCTTCATCGCCCTGGCGCTGTGGCTCGTGATCGGCGTCGTTTTCGGGCTCTATCCCGAGCTCGATCTCAAGCTGGCCTCGCTGTTCTTCGACCCCGAGACCAGGACGTTTCCGGTCAAGTTGAACGGCTGGGCAGGTTTTGCGCGTGACGCCGCGATGTGGGTCTCCTGGGCTTTCGTGCTGCCGTCGCTGGTCGCGCTCGTGGTCAAGATGATCCGGCCCGACCGTCCCTTGATGGTGTCGGGGCGCGCGATCGTGTTCCTGCTTGCGACCATCATCCTGTCGGCCGGTATTCTCACCAACCTCACCTTCAAGACCTATTGGGGCCGGCCGCGGCCGGTGGTGGTGACGCAGTTCGCCGGCGAGCAGCACTTCGTGCCGTGGTGGGATCCGCGCGGCGACTGCGCGCGCAACTGCTCGTTCTTCTCGGGCGAGGGCGCGACCGCGTTCTGGACGCTGGCGCCGGCCGCGCTGGCCCCGCCGGCATGGCGGCCGCTGGCCTATGCCGGCGCGGTCATCTTCGGCGCCGTCACCAGCGGGCTGCGGATGGCCTTTGGCGGCCACTTCTTCACCGACGTATCGATCGCCGGCCTCGTCACCTTCGTCGTGATCTGGTTCGCCTACGCGATGATCTACCGCTGGCCGCGGACCCGGTTCTCGGACGAGGCGGTCGATGCCGCCCTGACCCGGCTGAACATGCCCGGCTACCGGCTCCGCCAGCGCCTGTTCGGCCGCAAGACGAGCGCCGAACCCTCGGTTTGAGCCATTAAATGCGTGCCCAGCCCGGCGAAATTTGATATTCGCCCGGTCAAGTTCGCCCTCATATCAGCCCCTTGAGACCCGATTGGAAGCGCCATGACCACGATCCTGAAAAGCCTCCCCAAGGGTGAGAAAGTCGGCATCGCTTTTTCGGGCGGTCTCGACACCAGCGCGGCGCTGCTCTGGATGAAGCAGAAGGGCGCGCGCTGCTACGCCTATACCGCCAATCTCGGCCAGCCGGACGAGGCCGATTACAACGAGATCCCGCGCAAGGCGGAAGCGTTCGGCGCCGAGAAGGCCGTGCTGGTCGATTGCCGCACGCAGCTCGTCCACGAAGGTATCGCCGCGATCCAGTCGGGCGCCTTCCACATCTCGACCGGCGGCATCACCTATTTCAACACCACGCCGCTCGGGCGCGCGGTCACCGGCACGATGCTGGTCGCGGCGATGAAGGAGGACGGCGTCAACATCTGGGGCGACGGCTCGACCTTCAAGGGCAACGACATCGAGCGCTTCTACCGCTACGGCCTGCTGACCAATCCGGGCTTGCGCATCTACAAGCCCTGGCTCGACCAGCAGTTCATCGACGAGCTCGGCGGCCGCGCCGAGATGTCGGCGTTCATGACGGCGCAGGGCTTTGCCTACAAGATGAGCGCCGAGAAGGCGTATTCGACCGACAGCAATCTGCTCGGCGCCACGCACGAGGCCAAGGATCTCGAAAGCCTCGACAGCGGCATCAAGATCGTCAACCCGATCATGGGCGTGCCGTTCTGGCGCGAGGACTGCGCCGTCAAGGCAGAGAAGGTCGTGGTGCGTTTCGAGGAAGGTCAGCCGGTCGCGCTGAACGGCCAGACCTTCTCCGATCCCGTCGCGCTGTTCCTCGAAGCCAACGCCATCGGCGGCCGCCACGGCCTCGGCATGAGCGACCAGATCGAGAACCGCATCATCGAGGCCAAGAGCCGCGGCATCTACGAGGCGCCCGGCATGGCGCTGCTGCACATCGCCTATGAGCGTCTCGTCACCGGCATCCACAACGAGGACACCATCGAGCAGTACCGCATCAGCGGCATGCGCTTGGGTCGTCTGCTCTACCAAGGCCGTTGGTTCGACTCGCAGGCCCTGATGCTGCGCGAGACCGCGCAGCGCTGGGTCGCGCGCGCCGTCACCGGCGAGGTCACGCTCGAGCTGCGCCGCGGCAACGACTATTCGATCCTCAACACCGAGAGCCCGAACCTCACCTATGCGCCGGAGCGGCTCAGCATGGAGAAGGTCGAGGACGCCGCCTTCACGCCCGCGGACCGCATCGGCCAGCTCACCATGCGCAATCTCGACATCGCGGACACGCGCACCAAGCTCGGTCTCTATTCGAAGACCGGCCTGCTGTCGGGCACCGAAGGCTCGCAGATCTTCCGGCTGGAGAGCGACAAGGGCTGATTGACGTCGTCGTAGCCCGGATGAGCGCAGCGATATCCGGGACTTTCTCGCCAAGTAGATAGATATCCCCGGATGTCGCTGCGCTCATCCGGGCTACGAACTCCAAAAACAAAAATGGCCGGGATCGCTCCCGGCCATTTGCTTTCGTGCGTGTCGCCTCAGCGCGGCGGCGTGGTGCCGGGCGGGGGCGGCGGCAGCGAGGCCGTCCCGCCGTTGAGCAGCGGCGTGATGCGGCGGACGGTGACGCGCCGGTTGATCAGGCTCGGCCCTTGCGTCTGCTCCTTCAGGTACTGCTCGCCGTAACCCTGCGACGTCAGGTTCTCCGCGGGCACATTGAACTGCTGCGTGAGCAGTTCGGCCGCGGACTGCGCCCGGCGGTCCGACAGCGATAGATTGTCGACCTCGTTGCCGACCGCGTCGGTGTGCCCCTCGATCAGGAACACCTCGCGCGGATTGCGCTGAATCGCCTGGTTGAGGCCGTCGGCGATCACCTGCAGCCGGGCCGCCTGGTCCGGCGGGATGGTCCACGATCCCGTCTCGAAGTTGATCGTGTTGACGTCGATGCTCGGCATCTGCATGCGAACGTTCGGCGAGTAGCGGATCTCGTCGAGCGAGTAGCGCCGATCGATCCGCTGCACCGGCGGAGCCACCATGGTCTGGTAGATCACGTCCGGCGACGCTTCCTGGGCGTCGACGATGTAGCGATCATAGGGGATGTTCACGACCGGTGGCGGCACGTCGACATAGAAGCCGCCGACAGCGCGAGGATCGCGATAGGAGTTGTCGATGATGACGATCTCTTGCCCGCGCGGATCCCTGCGGATTCGACGTAGCAGCGAGCCGTCCGGACCGACCACGGTGATCACCTCGCTGCCATCGGGACGGACCACGACGGTGCGGGTATCGCCGCCGTCATTGAAGGTGCGGATGTCGCGGGCGCCGTAGCGGAAGCGATAGAGATCGTTGCCGCGGACGTACGCTTGCCCACCCGGATCGCGGATGATGATGCGGTCCGGCTCGTTGTAGATGGTGCGGCCGCCTTCGACGACTTCGCGTCGCTGGCTGTGCATGTCGGCGATGGTGGCGCCGATCACGGCGCCGGCCACCACGCCCGCGCCGATCGCGAGCGGAGTCAGGTCACGCTGCTGCGGACGCGGCGGCGGCGGCAGCGGTGCTGCGATCGTGGGCGCTGCGCGGAAAGCCGGAGCAACCGTCGGCGGAGCATATTGCGCCCTGTTGGGCGGTGGTGCTGCGGCCGCCGTGCCAGGCACGACGCTCGGCGCTGCGGCGCCGGCGGGAGGAGCCGGCGGCCGAGGCGGCGGACCACCGGCCTGGGGCGGCGCAGCCGGGGCTCCGGCAGTGGGCGCACCGGCCGGAGGCGTTGCACCCTGTTGGCCAGGGGCCGGAGTCGCAACGGGGGCCGCGCCGGGCGCGGGCGCCGGTCCCGCGCCGGGACGGCCGGGCGGCGGCGTCGGAGCGCCACCGGGAGCCGGTGTGGTTGTCGGAGCAGGCGCGGCGCCAGGAGCCGGCGATCCTGCAGCCGGAGGTGCGCCGGGACGTCCGCCACCGGGCGGCGGTGCACCGGGGCGTCCAGCCGGCGGCGTGCCAGGCGCGGCGCCCGGAGCGGGTGTTGCGGTCGGCGCAGGTGTTGTCGCCGGTGCAGGTGTTGCCGGCGGCGTTGCGGTCGGAGCAGCCGCACCAGGACGGGCCGCAGGCGCAGCCGGTGAAGGAGCCGGCGCTGCCGAAGGTGCCGGCGCCGGACGTGCCGCTGGGGCCGCTGCGGGCGGCGGTGCTGCCGGTGGCGTCGGAGCAGGACGCGAGGCCGGCGGCGCTGCAGCTGGAGGCGGTGTCGGCGCGTGCTGTTGCACGGCCGGAGGTGGCGGAGTCGGCGAGGGCGCATGCTGCTGGGGCGCCGCAGCCGGAGGCGGCGACGGTTGCTTCGGAGCAGCAGCCGGCGGCGGGGGCGGCGTGGGTGCGTGCGTCGCAGGCGGCGGCGGAGGAGGAGGCGGTGTCGGGCGCGCCGGCGCGGCCGCGGGCGGCGGCGGAGCGGGAGGATGCGGAGGCGCCGCGGCGGGCGGCGGCGCGGTCGGGCGTGCAGGCGCCGCAGGCGGTGGCGCGGCTGGTGGCGGCGGAGGAGGTGCGGCCGGACGCGCAGCGGGCGGCGGCGCCTTTGGCGCTTCCTTCGGCGGCTGCTTCGGTTTTCCGTCAGGGCCCAATTCTGGCTGGGCTTGCGCGACCACGAGCGGTGGCGCGCTCTGCGCATGCGATGCGGTGGTTGCCAATTGCATCGCGGTCAGAGCCGTTGTCGCAAGCAGCACGAAACGAAGGTTGGTCATGTGGTTCAACTTCCCCGGAAGGTTCTTTGACGAAGTGTTGGGATGAACAGCTACGCGTTAGGCCGGATTGTGGCGGGCGAAGCGGTCGCGACTCGATTTATTTCTGCACCGAAATCAACTCACTATGGTGACGTTCATTGCGCATTCAGACGCATGTTGCAATCGCCTCACATGTGATGCTTCGCCCCATATGTGATCCCGCTGCCGAGCTCAATCCGTCGCAGGATTCGGCGTGATCGGACCGTTCGGTCCGCGTGGCGGAATCTCTTCAGGCATGCGGCCGGGCAGCTCGTCGGGCCGCGGTGATTCGCCGGGCTCGCGCACCGGCGGCGTGATTTCAGGCTGCGGATTGCCCGGCGGAATCCCGGGCGGCGGCTCTGTCGGAGTCCCCGGTGTTGCCGGTGGAATCTCGGGCGGTTCGATCGGCTGCGGCATCATCGAGATCAGTTCTCTGGAGAACGACAACGATGATGCCGCGCCGATGTTCCTCGTCGTCTTGCCCTATTCCGGCGTGTGGCAGACCGCCTCGATGTTGTGGCCGTCAGGATCGAGCACGAACGCGCCGTAGTAGTTCGCATGATAATGCGGGCGGATGCCGGGCGCGCCGTTGTCGCGACCGCCGGCTGCCATCGCCGCCTTGTAGAAGGCATCGACCGTGGCGCGATCCTTGGCGAGAATCGCGACGTGCACCGGCTTGTTCATCGCGCCTTTTCCATCGATCCAGAAATCCGGCTTGCCGCCGGCGCCGAAGCCGGCGGCTGCGGCGTGACCGGTCTGCTCTTCCGTCACTTCCATGATCAGGCTGTAATCAAGCGGCGCCAGTGCCTTGGCGTAGAACGTTTTCGCGCGCTCATAATCGGAGACGGACAAGCCCAAATGATCGATCATCGTAACCTCCGTGGTTCGTCGTCAGCGCGACAGGAACGTATTGCTCCGGGTCTTGCGCACGATCGCAAAACCGCGCGCGACCATGTCAGCGATACAATCCTGCTGCCATTCGTTTTGTGACAGATGCTCGATCACCACCGCGCGCGGCCACAGCGTTTGCGGCGCGTCGCGGAAGAAGCCGATCAGCACGCGGTCCTCAAAGCCCTCGACGTCGATCTTGAGCGAATTGACTTGCGTGACGCTGGCTTCTTCAAGGATGCGCGTCAGGCGCAGCGACGGGACCTTGATCGCCTCCGCGCTCGCAGCGCCGGTGACGACATGCGTAGCGCCGAGATTGCCGCCGCCGCTCTCGATCATCAGCTCGCCGTCGCTGTCGCCGGCGGCAGCCTGCACCAGGCGCACCTGCGTTGCTTTCGATGCGGCGTGATTGAACGCGAGCCGTCCGAATGTGATCGGGTGCGGCTCGATCGCGACCACCTTGCCGGATGCCCCTACCTGCCGCGCCATCACCAGCGCGAAAGTGCCGACGTTCGCGCCGACGTCGACGAAGGTACCACCCGCCGGCGTGTGCTGGCGCAGGAAGTCGAGCTCGTCGAGATTGTAGTCGGGATTGAACAGCGCGCCACGCTCGGTCGCGCTGCCCTGGTGATAGAGCCGGAACGAGGCGCCCTGGTATTGCACGTCGATCGGGCCGCCGCGCAGCAGATTGACCAGCCGCGACATCCATGGACGGAATGCGCCGCGCTTCAGCCCCGACTGCTGCGTGAGGCGAATGATCGCGGCCTGCGCGGCATTCGGCGCAAACGCGCCGAACGGCGCGGTCGATGAGGCGTTGTCGGGCGTCAAGCAGGCGGTCCTCGTTATAGGCGGCGCATGCATAGCCGGTTTTGATGAGGACTCCAAACTTCACGGGAGATCCGTAGCCCGGATGGAGCGCAGCGAAATCCGGGGTTCTTGCCGTGCGGAGAGATTGTCCCGGATTACGCTGCGCTCCATCCGGGCTACGGGCCTCACGCCGCCTTCTTCGGCGGCGCCTTGCGCTGGCGCAGGAAGCGGCCGAGCAGCTTGCGCTTGCCCTTGCGCGGGATCAGGTCGATGTCGCTGACGAGCTTGGCGCCGCCCTTGCGGCGCTCCAGCACGATCTTGCGGCTGTGGAATGCTTCCAGCTCGACGCGGTGCGCGACGCTGACGATGGTCGCCTTCGGCAGCTCGTCGGTGACCATCTGCATCATCTTGTCCTGGCTCTTCTCGTCGAGCGCGGAGGTCGCTTCATCGAGCACGACGATGTCGGGGTTGTGCAGCAGCAGCCGCGCGAAGGCGAGGCGCTGTTTCTCGCCGCCTGACAGCGTCTGGTCCCACGGTCCTTCCTCCTCGATCTTCTCCTTGAGATGATCGAGACCGACTTTGTGCAGGGCTTCGCCGATCTCGTCCTCGCTCCAGTTCTCGGCCGCGCCGGGATAGGCGACGGCACGACGCAGCGAGCCGGAAGGCACGTAAGGCCGCTGCGGCAGCATGAACAGCCGTCGGTCGGGATGGAAATTGACGCTGCCGCCGCCCCAGGGCCACAGCCCTGCGATGGCGCGCACCAGCGTGCTCTTGCCGGTGCCGGATTCGCCGGCGACGAGCAGCCGTTCGCCGGGCTCGATCGCCACCTCGGTCTCGCCGACCACGGCGGTGCCGTCGTCGAGCGTGACCGAGAGATCGTTCAGCTCCAGCATCGTCTCGTTGCTGGTCTCGCCGCGCTTGATGCGGCCGAGGCCGTCGCCCTCCTCGGCGCGCTCGAGACCGTCGAGCGACATCATCAGCGAGGCGATGCGGCGCGCGCAGGCGTTCCAGTCGGCGAGCCGCGGATAATTGTCGACCAGCCAGCCGAATGCGCTCTGCACGATGGTGAAGGCGGAGGCCGCCTGCATCACCTGCCCGAGCGTCATGCTGCCGTCGAGGAATTTGGGCGCGCAGAGCAGGAGCGGGACCACGGGCGCAACGAGGCTCGATCCCTGCGATACCAGCGTGGTGCGCATGTGCTGGCCCGCGAGCCGGGCCCATTGCCGCAGCACGCTGGTGAAATTGCGATCGATGCCGCCGCGCTCTTCCTCCTCGCCGCCGAGCAGCGCGATGCTCTCGCCGTTCTCGCGCACGCGCGTCAACGTGTAGCGGAAATCGGCCTCGGCCTGGTTCTTGTCCTCGGAGACCTGCACGAACTGGCGGCCGATCACCAGGATCGAGCCGGAGGCGATCAATGCATAGAGGATCGCCGCGATGACGAGGAAGCCGGGAATGGTGACGGCGGAGCCACTGATCGTGACGGTGAGGGCGCCGCCGATGGTCCAGAGCACGACGATGAAGGTCGCGGCCGACAGCAGCGCCGAGGTGACGCCGGCAAGGAAATCGACCGGCGAATCGGTCGCGATGCGCAGATCCTCGGCGATGCGGTATTCCGGATTCTTGTGATCGCCGCCGACGAGGTTGAGCTGGTAGTAGCGTCCGTTCTTGAGCCAGCGCGTCAGCACGCTGTTGGTCAGCCAGGCACGCCAGCGTCGCTGGATGCCCATCCGCGCGAACACCTGCGCGACGCCCAGCACGATGCTGCCGATCGCGAGCGGGAAGAACACCGCCGTGAGGTGGAAGACGGTGCTGGCATCGCGCTTCTCGATGGCGTCGAAGATCGCGCGATTCCAGACATTGATGCCGTATTGGAAGCCGACGGTGAGGACGATCAGCACGACGAGGCCGATCGAAAACGGCCAGGCGAGGCGGTCGCCGCTGCCGCCCCAGAAGCCGCGCGCGCTGATCCAGAACCGCGTCAGCAGATAGTCCTTGCGGGCCTGTTCGATCTCCTCGGGCGAGAGGTCTGAATCGGGCTCGAGCACCTCCGGTGGCGGCGGCGCGACCTCGTCGCCGTTCTCGCCCTTGATCTCGACAATGGGCGGCTTCTTCGCCCCCTCGCGCTTTGCGGCCGGCTTGCTCATGCGCGGACAACGCGAAGGAAATCAGCCGGTTCCCTTCGGTTCCGGCGCGTCGCTCACTCCGCGGCGCCGTTTCGGACCCGGCGCAGCCGCGCCGCCTTGTGCAGCACCCGCGACAATTCCTCAATGGAATAGGGCTTTTGCACGAGGTCGAAGCCAGCGACGCCGTCCTGCGACAGGGCTTCGCTATAGCCGCTGGTCAGCACCACGGGCACGCCGATATCGCGCTCGCGGATCGCCAGCGCCAGATCGAGCCCGGTCATGCCGGGCATCACCACGTCGGAGAACACGACATCGAAGCGATCGGAATCCACGACCAGCTCGGCCAGCGCATCGCTGGCATTGTCGACCAGCGTGATGCTGTAGCCGAGCTCGGTGAGGCCGTCGGCCGCGAAATTGGCAAGCTCGATGTTGTCCTCGACCACCAGCACCGACATGCCGCTGCCGGCCTCCGCCGGCGCCGTGTTCGGGGCCTGCCGCTGCGGCAGCAGATCCGGCGGCACCCGCGGCAGATAGAGCGAGAAGGTGCTGCCATGGCCGACCTCGCTCGTCACCGTCACCTCGCCGCCCGATTGCCGCGCGAAGCCGAACACCTGCGACAGGCCGAGTCCGGTGCCCTGGCCGACCTGCTTTGTCGTGAAGAACGGCTCGAAGATGCGACCGAGCCGCGCGGCGGGAATGCCGATGCCGGTGTCGCTGACGCCGATGCTGACGAAACCGTGGCTGCCGGAGAGATGCGCGAGCGTGTCGGGGACGGTCGTTGCGGGCTCAACGGCAAAGGTGATCCGGCCCTTGCCCTGCATGGCATCGCGCGCATTGGTCGCCATGTTGATCAGCGCGGTCTCGAACTGGCTGGCATCGGCATTGACGAGGCACGGCTCGCCCGGCAGGCGCATGCTGATCTCGATCGCCGAGCCCAGCAGCGTCGCGAGCATGTCGTGCAGCGACTGCACGCGCTCGCCGACGTCGAACACCTCGGGCTTCAGCGGCTGTCGCCGCGCGAAGGCGAGCAGCTGCGAGGTCAGTTTCGCTGCGCGCGCGACCGCATCGGCGATCGCGGTGATGTAGCGCTGCCGCCGTTCCTCCGTGAGCTGCGGCCGGTTCAAGAGGTCGACCGAGGCACGGATCACCGTCAGCAGATTGTTGAAGTCATGCGCGACGCCGCCGGTGAGCTGTCCGAGCGCCTCCAGCCGCTGGCTGTGCTTGAGCGCCTCCTCGGCCTCGCGCTGCTTGGCGGCCTCGGCCTGCAGATGCTGGGCGCGCCGGAACGCTAACGCCAGCAGCACGAACAGCAGCGCGGTGGCGGGCACACCGAACACCAGATGCTGGCCGATGGTCGCGTACCAGCGCGCGCGGATCGCCGAGGTCTCCAGCCCGGCGCTGACATAGATCGGATACTCGGCAACGCGCCGATAGCCGATGCGCCGCTCGATCCCGTCCGACGGCCAGGCGACGGTGATGAGGCCGTGGTCCGGGTGAGCGGCGATCTCGCGCCCAACCGGTCCGTTCGGATCGAGCCGCAGATCGCGGTCCGCCCGCGGGAAATGGGCGATCAGCACGCCGTCGGCGCGTCCCATCGCGAAGAAGCTGCCGGGATCGGTGCCGATCCTGGCGTAGAAGCTCTCGAAATATTCCGGCAGGACCGAGGCCTGGATCACGCCGATGAAGCTGCCGTCGTCGGTCTCGCGGCGCCGGCTCACGCCGAAGAAGCGCGCACCCTGATAGGGTGGGCGCGGCGTCAGCGAGGCGCCGATGAAGCTTCCGACGTCGTGGTCGATATGGGCAGCGAAATAGTCTCGGTCGGCAAAGCTCTGTTCCGGCGGCGGCGATGCGAGGCTGTTGACCAGCGATTGGCCGTTCGCATCGAAGATCCAGGCCGATTTGAGCTGCGGCAGCGAATCGGTGAGGCGCTTCAGGCGCCGGTGCAGCGCCGGCTCGCGCGCGCGGATGACGTCGTCGGGAAGCCCGCGCACCACCTCGTTGATCTCGGCGAGGCTCCGGTCGATGGTCTCGAACACTTTGAGCGCGTGTTCATGCGCGACGTCGAGCGTGCGCTCGATCTCGCGGTCGGCGGTCTCTTGTATCGAGGTGTAGGAGGTCGTGGAGGCGAAGACGAACAGCGCAACCGGAAGCGCCAGGGATGCAGCCATCATCCACTGCAGCAGTCTCAGCGAGTTGCGTTGCGCGCCCTGCACAGTCGCTCCCGGTCCCCCGGCCGGAAGCTTACTTGAATTTCCCGCCGGGAAGGAAGCGGCTTGTAACAGTAATCTTTGGTTGTATTCGGGGAGTTCGCCCGCAGGGCGGGTCTCGGCAAATTCTACTCAAACTGACGCAGATCGTAGAATGCCCCGGCCGTTTCGGCCGGGGCGTAGCATGAACGCGGCCTAGATCTGACGCTCGACCATCTTGAGCTTGAGCTCGGCGATGGCTTCGGCCGGGTTGAGGCCCTTCGGGCAGGCCTTGGCGCAGTTCATGATGGTATGGCAGCGATAGAGACGGAACGGATCCTCGAGATTGTCGAGCCGCTCGCCGGTCGCTTCATCCCGCGAATCGGAGACCCAGCGGTTGGCCTGGAGCAGCGCGGCGGGACCGAGATAGCGGTCGCTGTTCCACCAATAGCTCGGGCAGGAGGTCGAGCAGCAGGCGCAGAGGATGCACTCGTAGAGGCCGTCGAGCTTCTCGCGGTCCTCGTGGCTCTGGCGCCATTCCTTCTGCGGCGTCGGCGAGGTCGTCTTCAGCCACGGCTCGACGGAAGCGTACTGCGCGTAGAAATTGGTCAGGTCGGGAACCAGATCCTTCACCACCGGCTGATGCGGCAGCGGATTGATCTTCACCGCGCCGTCCTTCACGTCGTGCATCGAGCGGGTGCAGGCCAGTGTGTTCTGGCCGTCGATGTTCATCGCGCAGGAGCCGCAGACGCCTTCACGGCAGGAGCGGCGGAAGGTCAGCGACGGGTCGATGTGGTTCTTGATCCAGATCAGGCCGTCCAGCACCATCGGACCGCAATCATTGGTGTCGACGTAATAGGTGTCGACGCTCGGATTCTTGCCGTCATCCGGATTCCAGCGATAGACGCGGAATTCGCGCGTCTCGGTCGCGCCCGCGGGCTTCGGCCAGGTCTTGCCGCCGGTGATCTTGGAGTTCTTCGGAAGTGCGAATTCAACCATTTCGATAAAGCTTTCGCTGTTCGCTCAGTACACGCGCGCTTTGGGCGGGATGTACTGCACGTCGTTGGTCATGGTGTAGTCGTGAACCGGGCGATACTCGATCTTGACCTTGCCGGAGTCATCCAGCCAGGCCAGCGTGTGCTTCATCCAGTTCTTGTCGTCGCGGTCGGAGAAGTCCTCGCGGGCATGCGCGCCGCGGCTCTCGGTGCGGTTGGCGGCCGAGTTCATCGTCACCACCGCCTGCGAAATCAGATTGTCGAACTCGAGCGTCTCGACGAGGTCCGAATTCCACACCAGCGAACGGTCCGACACGGCGATGTCGGTGATGCCGCTGTGGACCTTCTGGATCAGGTTCTGGCCTTCGCTCAGCACTTCGCCGGTGCGGAACACCGCGCAATTGTTCTGCATCACGTGCTGCATGCCTTCGCGCAGCTTCGCGGTCGGCGTGCCGCCCGAAGCGTAGCGGTAATGGTCGAGGCGGCCGAGCGCGAGGTCCGACGAGTTCGCCGGCAGCTCGGGCTGCTTGGCGTTCGGCGTCAGCTTCTCGGCGAGACGGAGCGCCGCGGCGCGGCCGAACACGACGAGGTCGATCAGCGAGTTCGAGCCGAGGCGGTTGGCGCCGTGCACGGAGACGCAGGCGGCTTCGCCGATCGCCATCAGGCCCGGGATGACCGCGTTGTCGTCGCCGTCCTTCTTGGTCAGCACTTCGCCGTGATAGTTCGTCGGGATGCCGCCCATGTTGTAGTGCACGGTCGGCACGATCGGGATCGGCTCGCGCGTCACGTCGACATTGGCGAAGATCTTTGCGGATTCGGAGATGCCCGGCAGGCGCTCGGCGAGCACAGCGGGATCGAGATGGTCGAGATGAAGGAAGATGTGGTCCTTCTTCTTGCCGACGCCACGACCTTCGCGGATCTCGATGGTCATCGCGCGCGAGACGACGTCGCGCGAGGCGAGGTCCTTCGCCGAGGGCGCGTAGCGCTCCATGAAGCGCTCGCCTTCGGAGTTGACGAGATAGCCGCCTTCGCCGCGCGCGCCTTCGGTGACGAGACAGCCCGAACCGTAGATGCCGGTCGGGTGGAACTGCACGAACTCCATGTCCTGCATCGGCAGGCCGGCGCGCAACACCATGCCGCCGCCGTCACCGGTGCAGGTGTGCGCCGAGGTGCAGGAGGCGTAGGCGCGGCCGTAGCCGCCGGTGGCGAGGATCACGGTCTGGGCGCGGAAACGATGCAGCGTGCCGTCGTCGAGCTTGAGCGCGATGACGCCGCGGCAGGTGCCCTGGTCGTCCATGATCAGGTCGATGGCGAAGAACTCGATGAAGAACTCGGCCGCGTGGCGCAGCGACTGGCCGTACATCGTGTGCAGCATGGCGTGGCCGGTGCGGTCGGCGGCGGCGCAGGTGCGCTGCGCCTGGCCCTTGCCGTAGTCCATGGTCATGCCGCCGAACGGGCGCTGGTAGATCTTGCCGTCCTCGGTGCGCGAGAACGGCACGCCCCAATGCTCGAGCTCGTAGACTGCGTCGGGCGCGTTGCGCACCATGTATTCGATCGCGTCCTGGTCGCCGAGCCAGTCCGACCCCTTCACGGTGTCGTACATGTGCCAGCGCCAGTCGTCCTTGTGCATGTTGCCGAGCGAGGCCGAGATGCCGCCCTGCGCCGCGACCGTGTGCGAGCGGGTCGGGAACACCTTGGTGATGCAGGCCGTTTTCAGGCCGGCCTCGCTGCAACCGACCACCGCGCGCAGGCCCGCGCCGCCGGCGCCGACCACGACGACGTCATAGGTATGGTCTTCGATCGGATAGGCTTTGCCGTTGGTGGCGGGAGCGCCGTTGCCCTTGCCATTCGTCTCTGTGGCCATGGGTTACACTCCGGATGAGAGCTTGATGATCGCGTAGGTCGAGGCGAGCGCGACGGCGACCGAGAAGAAGTTGTTGAGCATGACCGAGATGAGCTTCAGCTTCTCGTTGTGGACGTAGTCCTCGATGACGACCTGCATGCCGATCTTCATGTGCCAGGTGCTGGCGAAGATGAAGAGCAGCAGGATCACTGCGATCGGCAGCGAGCCGAGAGTCTGCGCAGCGCCGGCATGGTTGCTGCGGAGCAGCATCATGACGATCACGAGCGCCGGGATCATCAGCAGCGTCATGGCGACGGCGGTGATGCGCTGGCGCCAGAAGTCCGAGGTGCCCGAATGCGCCGAGCCGAGATTGCGGACGCGGCCGAGCGGGGTGCGCATGCTGCGCTTCGGCGTATCGCTTGTGCTCATCGTCCACCTCCGATCGCGTAGGCGATGATCCAGATCAGCACCGTCAGCACGATGCCGCCGATCAATGCGCCCCAGGTCAGCGCTTCGCGCTCATCGGCCTTGAAGCCGTAGCCGAGGTCCCAGACGAAGTGCCGGATGCCACTCAACATATGGTGCATCAGCGCCCAGGTGTAGCCGAACACGATCAGCCGGCCGATGATGCTGCCGGTGAAGGCCTGCACATTGGCGTAGGCGGCGGGGCCCGAAGCCGCCGCAACCAGCCACCAGGCCAGCAGCAGGGTTCCGGCGTAGAGTGCGATACCGGTGGCGCGGTGGACGATGGACAGCGCCATCGTCAACGTCCAGCGGTAGACTTGCATGTGTGGTGAAAGCGGTCGTTCGATCCGTGCGGTCATGGGCTTTTGATGTTTTGTTGCGGCCCAGCATGGGGCGCGCGGGGATCGCGAAAGGTCGGCTCTATTTACGGAGTCGATTTGGCCTGCGCAATCACCAAATCGCCATAAATCGAACCGGCGTTCAGCTCTAGGCCCTTGATGAAACAAGGCCAATCAGGGTCTTGGTATACCAGAGCAGTGGCGCACCGACCAAGAAGAGAATATTAATTCACCTTTTATGGCGGGAGGCGAGGCGCATTGAAATCACTATTGGAACGGCTCTAAGCCGTCCGCGGCGGACCACAGTTCGAACCAGTCAGTTCATGACGCTTGAAGCCGCGAGAACGCTGAATGAGCCGCCGGTCAATTTCCGCCTCGCGTACTCATTTTTCGTCCGGCGGTTGGATATGCGCAAGCCGCATCCCACCCAAGACGGCCGGCGCGCCGTGTCGACCCCGCAAATCAGATCGCCTACAGCTTGGACCGCAGCCGAATCCGGGCGTGAGTCTCGGAGGCTGCGGCCAGTCGCCGGGGCAGGTCAGGGGTGATCGCAGGTCTTGATATCAAGGAGATCATCGAGCTCGCGCTGTTGCTGATCGCAACCGGCGCGCTCTCGGGTTTCCTGGCCGGTGTGTTCGGCATCGGCGGCGGCGCGATTCTCGTGCCGGTGTTCTACGAATGCTTCCGCATCGCCGGCGTGCCGCTGGAAGTGCGCATGCCGCTCTGCATCGGCACCTCGCTCGCGGTGATCATCCCGACCTCGATCCGCTCGTTCCAGGCGCATTACAAGCGCGGCGCCGTCGACATGATGATCCTGCGGGTGTGGTGGCTGCCGATCGTGATCGGCGTCGTCTCCGGCAGCGTGATTGCGCGCTATGCACCGGAGAAGCTGTTCAAGATCGTGTTCGTCTGTGTCGCCTATTCCGCGGCGGCACGCCTCATCTTCGCGCGCGAGGGCTGGAAGTTCGGTGACGATCTGCCGAAGGGCCCCTTGATGCGCGTCTACGGCTTCTGCGTCGGCATCCTCTCGACGCTGATGGGCATCGGCGGCGGCCTGTTCTCGAATTTGCTGATGACCTTCTACGGCCGCCCGATCCACCAGGCGGTCGCGACCTCGTCGGCGCTCGCCGTGCTGATCTCGATCCCCGGCGCGCTCGGCTACGTCTATGCCGGATGGCCGGCGGCGGCGATCTATCCGAGCGTTTCGGCCCTGCAGGTGCCGTTCGCACTCGGCTATGTCTCGCTGATCGGCGCCGTGCTGGTGATGCCGATGAGCCTCGTGACGGCGCCGCTCGGCGTGAAGGCGGCGCATGCGATGTCGAAGCGGACGCTGGAGGTCGCGTTCGGGTGCTACCTGTTCATCGTCGGCAGCCGGTTTGTGATGAGTCTGGTGGGCGGGCAGTAGTCGCCACGATCTCCGTCATTGCGAGCGACTTGTCCGCCATCGCTCGAAGAGCGACGGCGGAAGCGAAGCAATCCAGAATCTCTCCGAGGCGGCAGTCTGGATTGCTTCGTCGCAAGAGCTCCTCGCAATGACGGCGAGAGAGCCGAGCCCCTCACTTCTTCGCGTAAATATCCTTGTACGTGTCGCGCAAGATGTTCTTCTGCACCTTGCCCATGGTGTTGCGCGGCAGCTCGTCGACGATGAAGACGCGCTTGGGCATCTTGAATTTTGCCAGCCGGCCGTCGAGCGCCTTCAGCACCGCAGATTCAGTGACCTCGGCGCCTTTGTTGCAGACGAGAACCGCGGTCACGCCCTCGCCGAAATCGGCGTGCGGCACGCCGATCACGGCGGATTCGATCACACCAGGCATGGCGTCGATCTCGCTCTCGATTTCCTTCGGATAGACGTTGAAGCCGCCGGAGATGACGAGATCCTTGCCGCGGCCGAGGATGTGGACATAGCCCTTGTCGTCGATCTTGCCGAGGTCGCCGGTGATGAAGAAGCCGTCGGGCCGGAATTCCGACTTGGTCTTCTCCGGCATGCGCCAGTAGCCCTTGAACACGTTCGGGCCCTTGACCTCGATCATGCCGATTTCCTCACGCGGCAGCTCCTTGCCGGTCTCGGGCTCGGTGACGCGCACGGAGACGCCGGGAAGGGGGAAGCCGACCGCGCCGGGCACGCGCTCGCCGTCATAGGGGTTCGACGTGTTCATGTTGGTCTCGGTCATGCCGTAGCGTTCGAGCACCGCATGTCCCGTGCGCGCCGACCATTCGCGATGGGTTTCGGCGAGCAGCGGCGCCGAGCCCGAGATGAACAGCCGCATGTGCTTCGTCGTGTCGCGCGACAGCGCGGGATTTTGCAGCAGCCGCGTATAGAACGTCGGCACGCCCATCAGCACCGTGGCGCGCGCCATCAGCTTGATGATGAGATCAGGATCGAGCTTCGGCAGGAAGATCATCGACGCCCGCGAGAACAGCGTCACGTTGGTCGCCACGAACAGGCCGTGCGTATGGTAGATCGGCAGCGCGTGAATCAGCACGTCCTTGTCGGTGAAGCGCCAGTAGCCGACCAGCGAGAGCGAGTTCGAGGCGAGATTGTCGTGGCTGAGCATCGCGCCCTTGGAGCGGCCGGTGGTGCCGGACGTGTAGAGGATCGCGGCGAGATCGTCGTTGGCGCGCGAGACGGTCGCGAACTCGCTGCTGGCCTTGTCGGCCGCCTCGGTCAGCGAGCCCTTGCCGTCAGGCCGGAGCGTCTCGACCTTGGCTTTCACCTTGGCGGCGATCGGGGCAAGGCCTTCCGCCTTGGAGGGATCGCAGACCACCAGCGACGGCTCGGCATCGCCGATGAAGTAATCGAGCTCGTTCAGCGTATAGGCGGTGTTGAGCGGCAGATAGACCGCGCCGGCCCTGACAGTGCCGAGATACAGCACGATATTGGCGACCGATTTCTCGACCTGCACCGCGACGCGGTCGCCGGGCTTCACGCCGCGCGCGACCAGCACATTCGCCATCTGCCCGGCCCGGGCGATCAGATCGCCATAGCTGATATGGGCGCCGTCCTGCGTCTCGATCGCGAGGCGCTTGGGGTCGTCGAGGCCGTCGAACAGGCGGGAAAACAGATTGGCGTTGGCTGCTTGGTTCATGCAAGATTTCCTCGACCGCAAGGCAACAAGGCCGGTCAAAACCGAGGGCTGGATTAGCAAAAACCGCCCCAAAGAAGCAACGGAGACAGTTTGCATGTCCAAAAACGGGAAACGCGTGGCCTGGGTGACGGGCGGTGGCAGCGGGATCGGGGAGGCCGGTGCCGAGGCGCTGGCGGCCGACGGCTGGATCGTGGTGGTCTCGGGCCGCCGCAAGGATGCCCTGGATACCGTGGTTGCGAAGATCACCAAGGCGGGCGGTGTGGCCGAGGCTATCGCGTTGGACGTGGCCAACGCGGACCAGGCCCAAAAGGCGGCCGATCAAATCGTCGCGAAGCACGGCCGGATCGACCTGCTCGTGAACAATGCCGGCATCAATGTCCCCAAGCGGAGCTGGAAGGACATGGAACTGGAGGGCTGGGACAAGCTGGTCCAGGTCAATCTCAACGGCGTGCTCTATTGCATGCGCGCGGTGCTGCCGACGATGCGCAAGCAGCAGGACGGCTCGATCATCAACGTCTCGTCCTGGGCCGGCCGCCACGTCTCGAAGATGCCGGGCCCGGCCTACACCACGACCAAGCATGCGGTGCTGGCGCTGACCCATTCCTTCAACATGGACGAATGCGTCAACGGCCTGCGCGCCTGCTGCCTGATGCCGGGCGAGGTCGCGACGCCGATCCTGAAGTTGCGTCCGGTGGTGCCGAGCGAAGAGGAGCAGGCGAAGATGCTGCAGTCCGAAGATCTCGGCCGTACCATCGCGTTCATCGCCAGCATGCCGCCGCGCGTCTGCATCAACGAGCTCCTGATCAGCCCGACCCATAATCGCGGATTCATCCAGACGCCGACGAACAGGGATTGAGAGTTCGTAGCCCGGATGGAGCGAAGCGCAATCCGGGACAAGTCGATCCGTATGCGAAGACCCCGGATTACGCTTCGCTCTATCCGGGCTACACCCCGTCATTGCGAGCGAAGCGAAGCAATCCAGGAATATATCCGCGGAGACAGTCTGGATTGCTTCGTCGCCAGCGCAAAATTGCTTCGCAATTTTGTCGCGGGCTCCTCGCAATGACGGCTGAGCCACCACACGGCCTCACCGTCCCATAGTTTCACCCATCACAAAGAATTTTTCCTCGAAACCCCTACGCAAACCCTCCCGTAGTTCGGCCAACGACGCGCTGCTGCCTCACGTCAAACTGTCGCGGACGCCGTTGTTGCCCAACTCAACGCCGGCCATTGCCGGCCACAATTCAATCGGGAGATTCTCCATGTCGAAGCGTATTGCCTATCTCGCCGCCGCCGCCTTCAGCGCCCTGGCCGTCACCGCGACCGTCGTCGCGCCTGTCCGCGCCGAGGAGAAGACCGTCATGGTCGGTGGCGCCGCGATGTTCCCCTCGAAGAACATCGTCCAGAACGCGGTCAATTCGAAGGACCACACCACGCTGGTGGCGGCAGTGAAGGCGGCCGGCCTCGTGCCGACGCTGGAAAGCAAGGGCCCGTTCACGGTGTTCGCGCCGACCAACTCCGCCTTCGGCAAGCTGCCGGCCGGCACCGTCGACAATCTGGTCAAGCCCGAGAACAAGGCGACCCTGACCAAGATCCTCACCTACCATGTCGTGCCCGGTAAGCTCGAGGCGTCCGACCTCACCGACGGCAGGAAGCTGAAGACCGCCGAGGGCGAGGAACTGACCGTGAAGAAGCAGGACGGCAAGGTCTGGATCGTCGATGCCAAGGGCGGCACCTCGATGGTGACGATCTCCAACGTCAACCAGTCCAACGGCGTCATCCATGTGGTCGATACCGTGCTGATGCCGGCGACGTAACACCGCGTCCTCCTGTTTCATCCCCGACAGGGTGTGACGAAACGGCGAGCCGGGGACACCCGGCTCGCTTTATTGTGACCGCCATAGCCCGGAGGCATCGATTCGATGTCTGGCCGGGCGTAACGAAAGCGGAAGCAAAGGCGTATAATTGCTGTCACACGACGTTCAGGACGGAACCACGATGTCGAGCCTCACAGTCACCGACCAGCAGGTCAGCGCCGCCCCGGCCAAAGTGATCCAGCCGGCCTGGGTCCGCGTCATGCACTGGATCAACGCCCTAGCGATGATCCTGATGATCCTGTCGGGCTGGCAGATCTACAACGCCTCGCCGCTGTTCGGCTTCAGCTTCCCGCGCGAGTACACGCTCGGCGGCTGGCTCGGCGGCGGCCTGCTCTGGCATTTCGCCGCGATGTGGCTGCTGATGATCAACGGCCTCGCCTATCTCATCACCGGCTTTGCCACCGGCCGTTTCCGCAAAAAACTGCTGCCGATCACCGCGTCGGGCGTGCTCCACGACGTCAGGTCTGCCCTGACCTTCAAGCTCGGCCATGACGATCTCACCGTCTACAATTACGTGCAGCGCGTGCTCTATGCCGGCATCATCGTGGTCGGCGTGCTGATCGTGCTGTCGGGCCTGTCGATGTGGAAGCCGGTGCAGCTCTATTATCTCGTGATGCTGTTCGGCGATTATCCGACCGCGCGCTACGTGCACTTCTTCTGCATGGCCGCGATCTGCGCCTTCCTCGTCATTCACGTTCTGCTCGCGCTGCTGGTGCCGAAGAGCCTGCGCGCGATGATCATCGGTCGCTGAGCGGAGGGAGCCATGGCCAAGCGTTCATTCCTGATCCCCGGCGTCGACAAGCGGCTGCTGATCAAGGACGCCATCAAGACGATGCCGGATTTTACCCGCCGCCGCTTCATCGCCGGCGGTGCCAGCCTGGGTGCGCTGACGCTGCTCACCGGCTGCGACGTCGTGGACTCGTCCTCGGCCGATACGCTGCTGGCGCAGGTCTCGAAGTTCAACGACGCGGTGCAGGCCTGGATGTTCAATCCCGACGCGCTGGCGCCGACATTCCCCGAGAGCGCGATTACGAAGCCGTTCCCGTTCAATGCCTATTACGATCTCGATGACGCGCCCGACATCGACGGCGCCGACTGGAAGCTCGAGGTCCGCGGCCTCGTCGACAACAAGAAGTCGTGGACGCTCCCCGAGCTCTACAAGCTGCCGCAAGTCAGCCAGATCACCCGCCACATCTGCGTCGAAGGCTGGAGCGCGATCGGCAGCTGGACCGGCACGCCCTTGCGCGATTTCCTCAAACTGATCGGCGCCGATACGCGTGCGAAATATGTCTGGTTCCAGTGCGCCGACAAGGATGGCTACAACTCGCCTTTGGACATGCGCAGCGCGCTGCATCCGCAGACCCAGATGACGTTCAAATATGCGAACGAGATCCTGCCGCGCGCCTATGGTTTCCCGATGAAGATCCGCGTGCCGACGAAGCTCGGCTTCAAGAACCCGAAATACGTAGTGTCGATGGAAGTCACCAACGACTACAAGGGCGGCTATTGGGAAGACCAGGGGTACAATTCGTTCAGCGGGAGCTAGCTCTGCTGCCGTAGGGTGGATTAGCCCTGCGACGGCGCGAAGCGCAGTTCGCATAGCGTAATCCACCTCTTCTCTCACCGCGGAGATTAAAGCGGTGGGTTACGCCTTCGGCTAACCCACCCTTGTAATAGCGCAATCAGATATTGTCGGTGCATTCCGAGAGGAATGGCCTGCCGCAGCTGCGACCGCGGCAGGCCGCTGGCGATCGGATCGCGCCCAC